>Ga0209202_1000430_pt1 | contig 35387 bp, 28 predicted proteins | sample AD_UKC032_MetaG_FD_184416 | JGI IMG/M metagenome (GOLD analysis project Ga0209202, IMG submission 184416) | Active sludge microbial communities of municipal wastewater-treating anaerobic digesters from USA - AD_UKC032_MetaG (SPAdes) (version 2) | ecosystem: Engineered > Bioreactor > Anaerobic >... | reverse complement strand
ATCCGTCAACCAGTGATCTGGAAACCTATCTCAAGAAGAACAGTAATACTTTTCGTGTTCCCGAGCAGGTAAAAATTAAATATCTGTATTTTGCCACTGAGATGTTTTCTTCCGCCGAAATCAGCCCATCCGACATCAGGGATTATTATAACCGGCGTAAAGATGCCTACAAAGGCAAAGACGGCAAACCCATGGGACTGGATGAAGCCAAGCCGTTGATCATTAAGGAGTTGAAGCAAGGCCGGGGAATGCAAAATGCATTTACAGAAGCCAAGAAAGCACACGATACGATCTACCAAGAAGACAATTTTGACGCTTATGCTACAAAGAATAATTTAAGAGTTCAGGTTGTCGATTTTTTCCCGCTCAACAAACCGCCGCAGGCATTTGCTTCCATAAAGGATTTGGCTGAGCAGCTTGCGGGTTTGCAGAAGAATGATATCAGCAAAGTCCTGACTGGCGACAACGGCTATTACGTGATCCGCATGGACGACAAAAAGGCCGCCTACACACCCAAACTCAAGGATATTGAAAATGACGTTCGGCAAAGCTATCTGAAGAACGAACAAGATAAAATCGCCGCAGAGGAAGCCGCAATAATGGTGGAGAAACTGCGAAAAGGAGAATCCCTCGATAAACTTGCTCAGCAAAAAAGTTTCAAAATGCAGGAAACGGGTTTATTCCAACCCGCCAATGATATTCCAAAACTTGGTTCTCATCCGGAGGCTATGGAAATGATTCTGTCTCTCTCCTTGAACCATCCCTACACGGAAAAGCCGCTGAAGATCAATAATGCGCATGTAATTTTCAAGCTCAAAGAGATGAGCACACTGGACATGAAAGATTTCGAAGCAAAAAAAGAGATTTACAGAAAAGTGGCGATAAACCTTAAAAAAGAAGAAGCGATGAAATCATGGCTGGAAGGAAACAAAGCGGCGATGATTAAAGCAAAGCGGTTGAAAATCAATAAAGAGGCTAAGGATTTGTAGCATTTGTTTCTCAGGTGCATCACATACGTTAAGCGTCAGATGAAAATCATATAAAAAGGGAAGAACCCCGTTATCGTGTTCTTCCCTTTTTATTTTTCTGGTGGAGATGAGCAGGGACGATGTGTACCATTTTCATCGAACCCGCTGAATCATAACATACTGAAATCATTTACTTCGCTAAAAGCAGCTCCCTACCGTGTGTCACACTTTGTGTCATACCTTGCTAGCATATTCACAATCATTTCACAATAAAATTTCAGTTAGATCCCCTCCATGAGGATCGAACTCAGGACCATATCACCCCCATGGCTTCCTCACAGTCACACCAAAGTTCCAACATCCGTCTCCCCGTTGTGGATCATCACGATAAAGAGGCTGTTTGATCCTTCTGTTCTTTGGGGAATGCGCTGGGTGGCAGACGAGCTTAAAAATGAGATTTGTATGTCCTGATCTGGACTTGACTTGACAAGTAGTATCCAATTAAGTCGTATCTCAGTAGACTGTTCACCTACCTATACGTAAAGTGCTCTTCAGCACGGCACACTAGTAAAGTGTCTCAAAACGAATCCCTCTACATATCCAATCAGGCTGCTTACTTCAGGCGAGTTAATCTTATCCCATTCTGCGTGAAGCGCTTTGTTCCGCAAGGTAACATATGATTGAACAACCTTAGACTCCGTTTTTTGTAACAGTTGATTGCCCTTTAATAATGAAATGACTTCAGACATATCCTTATCAGATGGATCAAGTCCTTGTGAGTCAGCAAATCGCTTGAGCGCATCCTCCAGCGCTGCGGATGCGAGGACTGCCGCAACGTCTTTTGAGTTCTGATCAAGTGCTTGTTTGGCTAATCCAATAAAGTCTGCGTAAATTTCCCCCCTTGCTTCAGCTTCAACTGATTCAACTAGCCCAGCCTCAATCTCAGCAATGACATTTAAAAGCAACCCTTGTAGTTCTTGTGCGAGTAACGCATGCTTCGTATATTCATTTCCTATGATCCCCATCAGACGCTCTTTTTCATGCTTCAGCGCTTGCATCTGTATGCTTGACGCCCCGTATAGTTGTGAAATAATCGTGACACAGCCCATATACAACTCATAAGTATGTAAAGGATCACCAGCACCTGAGTTACTAGGTAAGCTTTGAAGCTTCCTTATTCGTTCTAGAAATACATCTCGTTTCATTACTTTTCTCCATTTTCGGCCTAACGCCAAGCATCAGCGGCGCGGGCGGCAGCCCGTGTCCGACTGGATGCTGTGGTTAGCCATTTGCAACGTTGCGTGGCGCTGGTGGAACTGGTGCAATGAGTCTTCCAGTCCCTGCTCGTCCACATAGTTTCTTCAATCTATTAAACTTCGAAACATCAAACCTGGCATTCAATGCGAACTCAAGAGGCTCAACTATTTCATAAAGAATATTAATTCCATCCACAGCTGTAAGTTCCTTGAGAAATCGCTTGTCAACATAACCAGCTTCATACAACCGGAGTACCTTCATAAAGTAGAACTTTACATAGCGGCGAGCTTGATCTACCTCGTGAGCTCTTTCCTCATTTTCATCTAGGGCTTTTTTCCACTTTATCGCAAACTCATCCCCCATGTCGGAACGCCAAACACGAAGTACTCGTAGAGCTCTTAGCATTTCAGCTGTACCATACTCAGCGTAGTGTGTAGAAAATAGCTGTGCTTCAGCCGCTCTTCGTGTAGCACGTGCCGATACTGCCGCAGCAATTGCAGCACCTAGTGCTCCAAGAGCGCTCACACCAGTCAGTAATAGGTTTATTATCTCTGGCTTCATACATTACCTCATCCTGTTGGCTAACAGTGTAATAGACGGAAAATTTTTCATCATATTGAACCATATAGATAGAAAGATTTTCCACTTATTACACCATTAAAGGCAAAATATGGAAAATCAAACCATCGATCCTCTTAAATCAACAAATGAAGCAATATGATTAATAATAATTTAGACTTTTAAAGAATAACACGACAAGGTAAGCATTATCAATTGGAATATTCGATAACTTCCATGATTACAATTTTATTGACTTCAGGAAATTAGAAATTATTCGCAAGCCAGTATGCAAAAGTTGCTGAAAGGGAGACATTGAGGGAGACTAGCATTTAGTTGACACCCTCGAAACCCTAGTTCCACCTGGAGGTAAACTTCAGTCACTCCCAAAGTGCCTCTGTGCGCGCCAGGACGAACTTAAAATTTTCTAGACGATAGATTACATGTGTTTTTGGAATTATTCTCCACAGAGGCCTCCACAGCACCTCCAGGACCATTAAAAACGATTTTTGACGTGGTTTTTACCCAGGTATGCTGCAATAAGCAGCCAACCCTAAGTATCCACCAATTGTTCCACAGACCGAACTGCGCGTTGCTGGAGTAATCACGGCGGTGGTGAGGAAGTACCACAGGTGATAAAAAAATATACATCGCTAAAAATAAGGCTTCTATGAACTAAAAATAATTTAAGTCAGTTTTTATGCTTGACATAAAATTATTTGAAGAAGTATAAAATTAATCATCAATTGCTTTCCAAAGTTTTCAGAAACTGAAAATATAAATGCTAGTTTGAAAGTTATAATAATGAATGAGATTCTACGTTTTATAGCGGAAAGTACTAGTGGAACATATTATAAATCATTCAGGTATTCTTTCGAAAGTGTAGAAGTTCCATCTGTTATTTACGATGATAATAGAATTATCATCATGAGTCCAGATAAAATAGGTGAAACAGATAAGACCATAAGAACAAGCAAATCAGTAGAAGATTTAGCTAATAAAATTATGAGAGGTGGTAAACCTCTATTTAGATTTTTTCTGGACGGTACTAGAAGTACTTACAAAGTAGATGATATTTCTTATGGCGAACGGATATATCCTATAATTGCTGGGCAGATTCTAGTAGGTTGTTGTAAACGAACCAAACCAGATATATTTAAGTCATCCCTTCTTGAAACACAAATCGTGTTAGTCTTACCTGATTGTGCTGATAAAGATGGTCATAAAGCTCTATTCTTTAATTCACTTAAAGACAAAATAAACAATCTTAATGTTCTTAAAAAAAGAGGGGTGTCTTTTCAGAAAGTGCTTAGCTATCCCGATATAAAGTTAAAAGAGGGAGAAAAATATGAGAATAAAGGAATAGCTAAGATACAAGATGAAATGGTTGAAGCTGAAAAAAGAATGGTGGTACAGCTTGTTAAAGAAAAAAAACTTAATTATCAATCATATCTGATAAAAGATGGATCAATAGAATATAAAAAAATCGGAAGTGACGATTACAGAGATCTGTCAGCGATCAAAAGCAACTATAGATGTGTAGTTGGTGTCTCAAAAACTTTTAACCCTGAACTTTTTCAAGACAAACGCCATAAGACCTTGGCAAAAAGAATTGCAGAACTACCTTTATTTCATAGAACGCAGGCATTCAGGTATACCCATGAAAGAGCTCCGGGTGTTGAATTTTGCATATGGTATCTGCGAATCAGATCAACTGAAAGGACGGTTGGCCTTTTTGACGGCGTTATAAAAGTTGAAAAGATTCTTGTTTCAGATGAGGAACAAGAAAAAGGATTAGATTCGGATGAGATCGATCTTATAAGCGCTAATCTCGTTAATGAGCGTAATCCAACGTGTTATGGATTAGATAATAGGTGGGCAAATCACCTATATCCCGTTTATCTAACCGAGAAATACATTAAAAGTAACTACATTAGTGAAGTACAATTCCTTAACCTGTTTTAGTTGTCTCAAATTGTTAGGAGAAGAATTATGACTAAGTTAATAGGTAGAGTTGCTGCAACTGAAAAAATTCCGACTACAATTGATGAATTCTATTTTTGGACTGATAAAGAAAAAATTCTAAATCCTTTTGATGTTATAAAAGCGAAACACATACAAGATTCTTACACTTTCGGAGTAGTCGAAGAAATTTCACATATAACCGATGCGCCAAGCTATTTAGCTAGTTACATTTCGAGTGATTTTGGTGACGTATCATATAAAGCTAATACACAAAGAGTTGGACTTAATTTCGTAAAAGCTAAAGTTATAGGCAATACTAAAGATATATATACACCCGTGCTAGATTGCAGTGAAGTCAGCCTTGGTAATGAAAAAGAAGTGCAAAAGGCGTTAGGCCTTGATGAAGTAAAGAATCCATTAGCATGTGGATATATAGAGATGTATGAAGCAAAAGATAAGATTAGACTTCCGGTTTTTCTTAATTCAGATTTTTTATTAGGACCTGAGGGTGCACACTTGAATATATCTGGCATTTCTGGTTTAGCAGCCAAAACCTCATATAGCATGTTTTTGATTAAGGCGGTACAGCAGAGATATTTGCAAAAAGATATTCCGAAAAATGAAAGTGTTGCCTTTGTATTGTTTAACATTAAAGGTAGAGATTTACTAGCCATCGATGAACAGAATGCTGATTTATCAGAAAAAGATAAGGAACTATACAGCAACCTTAAATTAAATGATCAACCTTTTGAGAATGTAACATATTTCTATCCATATGATAAGAATGACTCGATAAATACTTATGCAAAAACGAAAGATGTAGAGACACAAATAGATGCTAACAAAGCTTTCAAATACAAATATCTCTATGAACAAGATAAAGATTGCATGGAACTATTTTTTTCTAATATTGATGATCCTCAAGAAACAATGAGTTCGATCATCAATTTAATTCTTAACGGAGAAGCAAATTTTGGAGACATTAGAAGTTGGGAAGACTTTGTAGAAGAAGTAAAATCTTACACTGAAAAAAATGCCTCGGGGAAAGACAAATCAATTAGTGTATTAAGTTGGCGAAAATTTCTTCGGATAATTAGAAAATCACTAACCAATCCAATCTTTGCCAAAAGGGTAGTCCCAACAAAGAACGAAACCAGATTGAGAGAATATATAACTCAAAAAATAAAAAAGAATGATGTTTATGTCATTGACATCGCAAAATTAGATGAAGATATGCAAGCCTTTGTCTTCGGAGACGTTGTCAATAGTATATATGAGATGAAATTAGGTCAGGTTGGAGATAGAGAACCAGATGAAATACCTTCAAAGATTGTTATTTTTGTTGATGAATTGAATAAATATGCTTCAGGAGATGTGCCTAAGAATTCCCCAATACTAAGAAAAATAATCGAAATTACCGAGAGAGGTCGATCATTAGGGTTAATCTTATTTTCCGCTGAGCAATTTAAAAGTGCAATTCATGACAGAGTGAAAGGCAACTGCTCTACTCATGCATATGGAAGAACAAATGCAATTGAAGTATCAAAAAATGATTACAAATATCTACCCACTGTTTATAAAGGAATGATGACCCGCTTGCCGCAGGGTGAGTATATTATTCAAAATCCCGTTCTCAGGTCTTTATTAAATATAAAATTCCCAAACCCTGTTTATAAGCAGTTTAAAAATGGATAAAAATAAAACAACAATAGGCAAAGACGTTATTGAATCCCTCACATCAGGAATGTATGAGGATTCAAAATTTATTTTCAGAGAGTATATCCAAAACGCGGTTGACCAGATTGACAAGGCAATCGAGAGTGGAGTGATCTCTACGAGACAAGGTGGAAACGTATGGATAAATCTTGATAAAAGTGAACGAAAAATAATTATTGAAGATGATGCAACTGGAATAAAGCATAATGAAGCATTAGATATTTTACGCAATATTGCACAATCGACAAAGAAGAGAGGAGTTGATCGAGGATTCAGGGGTATAGGAAGGCTTGGAGGCCTAGGATATTGTGAGCAGCTAACTTTTGAGACATCTTTTAAAGGTGAAAAGTCAAAATCAATTATGTTATGGGATGCTAAAGAGCTGAAGAAGATCATAAATGACAGAACACAAAAAGAAGAAGCATCCCAAGTAATAGGCAGAGTAACAGATTTTGATATCCAGCCTGAAGATATTGATAAACACTATTTCAGGGTAACATTAGAACAAGTCAGTAATGATGCTTTATTCGATAAAAAAGCAATAACTGATTATCTTTCAATGGTCGCACCTGCTCCATTCCATCGACACTTTCTTTACAATGATATAATTTCCGATAAACTAGAAGAAAATGGACTGAAAATTGACGAATATAAAATCTTTTTAAATGCGGATCAGATTTTTAAAGCATACACCACTAGCATATATGATGGTGAACCTAATAATAAAAGAAAAGTTGACGATATCTTTGATATTTGTAATTTTAGAATAGAAGGACATAATAATGAGTTATTGGGTTGGGGATGGTATGGACTATCAACCTTTAACGGAGTGCTGCCCGATGTAAATCTGGCGAGGGGGCTTAGATTAAGAAAAGATAACATTCAAATTGGTTCAGCAGATACTCTTGCTAGATTGCACAAGCAGAAAAAGAACAATTTTTATTTTTTTGGTGAAGTACATGCATTTCATCCAGATCTTATACCAAATTCTAGAAGAGATTATTTCGTTGATAATGACTGCTTATTCCAATTTGAAAATGAGTTAAAAAAAATATTTGATGAAAAACTTAAACCGCTATTTAACAAAGCCTCAAAAATACGAAGCGCTCAAAATACAATAATAAATTTTCATAACAAGAAAACCGAAATAGATAATGTTTGTGAAACGGGAATTACAAGCAAAGAAGATAAACAAAGGTTAGAAGATGAGGTTGAACAAAAAAGAAAAAAAGCGGAAGAAGGAAAGAAATTACTTGAAAAGATGGAGTCCGAATTAAAAAATGAAGATGATCCATTAAAAAAAATTTACTCCAAAATAGTAAACAAGAAGCTTGAAGTCACAGATAGCACATCAACCAAGAAAAAGATTAAAGATATGATTTTCAGAACAGATCAATACAGCAAACTCTCAAAGAGTGAGAGAAAATTGATATCTAAAATATTTCAAATTATCGATGACGTTTTAAATAAAGAATTAGCTGAAAATCTTAAATGTAAGATTGATGAAAAATTTAAATAAAAAAAAAAGAGAAGTCCTCTTATTAGAACCAAACTACCATAATAAATATCCCCCTATAGGTTTAATGAAGATAGCCTTCTACCACAGAAAGTTGGGCGATCGTGTGACTTTTTATAAGGGGGACATGAAAAAGTTTATACTGGATCAAACATCTATTGAATGCATTAATAAACTACAAAAAATCGATGATTCTATCAATTGGTTAAGAGAGAAAAAAGGTATATCTGATCATATATGTTTTGGAAAAAAAACTCTTCTTGAGACGGATTATATTGTTGAATCAAAAAACAGACCTCTAATTAAAGATTGCCTAGACTACTATAGAACATATTATATCCAAGGAAAATATAAACAAACTCCAAAATGGGATAGAGTTTGCATTACATCCCTATTCACCTTTTATTGGAATATTACCATCAAGACAATCGAATTTGCCAAATATCTCGTCAAAGATCTTAATGAATTAAAAATTGGCGGGATAATGGCGTCACTGCTTCCCAGGGAAATCGAAAAAGCGACAGGTATAAAACCATTCAAAGGGTTGCTAGATAAACCATTTATTCTTGATCCTAACATTAATCTAATCATTGATGATCTTCCGTTGGACTATTCAATACTGGAAGAGATTGACTATGAATACTTAAATATTAATGCTTATTATACACACATGACAAGAGGATGCGTGAATAAATGTGGTTTTTGTGCTGTTCCAAAAATTGAACCTATATTCAAGGAAAAAATACCTACGCTTGTAAAGTTCAATTATAGTAAAAAGGTTTATGGAGATCAGCAGAACCTGATATTAATGGACAACAATATCTTAGCATCACCTAGATACCTTGATATCATTAAAGACATTAAAAAAATGGGTTTTACAACCGGCGCTGCTTATATTGAACCTAATCAATTAAAAATTTCAATAGAAAATCTAAAAAAAGGATTAAATGATAAGGCTTATATAAGAAAATCTTACAAGCTCATTCATAAAATACGTAGTAGGCTACAAGGGAAAGCTGCTCAAGATTTCTATAATGCCTTGGATAAATATTCTTTAATGAGCAGTGAGACAACAACAAAAGAAAATTTAATCGCATGTTATCCTGAAATAAAAGATACATATGAACGTATGCGTTCAAAAACTCCTGTAAAGAGATGTGTTGACTTTAATCAAGGGACAGATTGCCGTTTTGTTACTGAAGAAAAAATGAAACTGCTAAGTGAAATACCTATTAACCCATTAAGAATTGCTTTTGATAATATCAAAATGAAAGAGCAGTATATTAAGGCTATAGCATTAGCAGCTCAATATGGCATTATGCGACTGTCAAACTACATACTTTACAACTACAAGGATTCTCCAGAGGATCTTTATGAACGATTAAAGATAAACATCGACTTATGTGAGAAATTTAATTTACACATTTATTCGTTTCCGATGAAATATATTCCAATATATGGGGAAGAGGCAAAAAACAGAGAATATATTGGTCCAAAATGGAACAAAAAATTTCTTGGAGCTGTTCAAGCTATATTAAATGTCAATAAAGGTATTGTTGTGCCGCCTAATAACAATGACAGTAAAGGTAGAAGTTTTTTTGAGAAAGCATTTGGTAAAAACTTAACAGAGTTTAGAGAACTATTATATATGCCTGAACCATACATTATTTATCGCAAAATATGTGAAGAAAAATTAGATTATACAAATAATTGGCGTGACATGTTTAAGAACATAAAACCTTCTGAAAAAAATAAAATTATTTCAATTATTGAAAATGAAGAATTCAAAAAATCATTTCCAGGTATCAGAAACAAGAAAATTCTTGAACTGCTTAATCATTATAATGTCACCAGAGATGATATATTAAAAGAAAGTTAGCTATCAAGCTTTCTGAATATTCTATATTTTACGGTTACTTTCCTAATTATCATGCTTCATCACCAGCTGAAGTCCAATTGAGAATGCCCTCTGTTACTCCCCCAGCACACCTAGGGAGCGTCTCCAGCAACATGACTCTGAAAAGGTAGGTTACCCTACGTCCTTCAGGTGTTAATCTCTGTAGACCCTCTCCCAGGTATTGTTTTCTAGTGTGATTATAAAATTCAATGGCGCGACACCGTGGTCGCCTCTACATTTTACTGTAGAAGACGATCACGATGCGCCATCATGTTAATACTGCGTATCTTGCTCAATGTGCCCTAGCTCACTCTAATTGTGTTCAATGGGTGATACATGAGGTGATGCCTGAGGACAAAATTCTTCTTCTGTAGGTTCTGATTTTTATCATGTCACTAAGGGGACATACAAAACAAACTGGTCTCCCTTTCAATGTTGAGGAGATGTTCTTGAGATCTTCAACCACTTGCGGATCAGAGGCATACTCGCCTGATGCGGCCCTCTTCAAAAATCCCATTAGACACCCGTAGTCTCGTTCGCATTTTTCACAGAGTATCAGAAGTTCTTCTTCGAGTTCATTCACGCGGTCCAGGTTTGTCTTTTCCTTTCCTTGCCGTTTAGATTTTTCCTCAACAGATGCCATGTCAACACCATGATCAATCATGAACTGTCTATAGTCATCCGCATTGATGCCACGTTTCTTTAAGTACTCCTCAGAGAGCATCGCTACAGTGCCTTCTAGGTGCGAGAGTCGGGCATTGATATCTGCAGTTTCCCTCAGTTCTATAGTCTCTTCACCAAAATTTTCTCCGAACGGTTTGGTTAAAATTATCTGAGTCAGGTCCTCGAGATTGTAGACTTGATCCTGGATGTATTGTTTGATGTATTCGTTCATTGCTTTTTCACTCCGTGCTTTTTTGCTATTTTTTTTCATTGTTTTCTCCTTCGATATTTTTTATTTGTTTAATCGCTAATGGTGCTCTTATAAAAGAAATGCCCCTGTGTTAATCAACAGCAGGGGCACAACTGTGAGCTCTTTTGTTTGAGCTCGGCCTTTTCCTATGTTCTTTAATGCGGTTTAATTTATGTTGGACTTGATTTGTTGTTCATTCCCGTTGCTGCTGTTTCATTTTGTTCTCCTTTCTAATTTCGTGGTTACTCTCAAGGGCTCACCAACACTCTTGACTTATGTGTGTTTAACTGCGTTGGTACTAATGCGCTATAAATGCTGCGCCCATGGCTTGCTTCATCTCATGATTGACCTGCTCTAGCTTCTGAATGGAGTCGCAGATGTTAACAAAGAGGAGACCTAGGTTGTCCCTGAGGTATCCTCCGATCTCCTTCCTTGAGGTAGCATTCATTCTTAACGGTCTTCTCTTTCCTCCTGATGTGATGATTCTCTCTAGCGGGACAAGCCGCATAGTCTGGTGTGCTAATGCATAGGAAAGCGATTTATTAGCCATAAAGTATTTGGGATTGCGCTCCGAGTATAGCCAGACAGCTGCACAGACCTTTATGACTTCTAGACCTCTTATGTTGTTGTATCCCAGTCTCCTTATTTGTCGCGCCTGGACTGTTCCTTGTTTGTCTTCAACAGCATTGCTGATCCATGTATCAATGAACGCTGCTGCTTTTTGGAGACCTATGTGTGTTTCAATGTTACGGTCGATCAGCGCATTGACCTGAGCTAACTCATAACCCATCTCCTTTGGCTGAATAGCTTTGCTCAAGGGGTGACCATAGGCATGCGCCATGAAATAGTGGTGCTTGCAGGTAGAGTTGATCTGATACCTGTTGTTGTGACATCCCTGAACGCTGCAGGGTTTCTGCTCATTCTTCCGGAAAGCTAGTCGGATCGATTCTTTACGCATATGCATTCTCCTTCTGGTGCTAACAATAAAGAGCACCGCTGATGTTAATGTGATTGTGTTTAAAGTTTATTACTGGGTGGACTGAAGATGTTGCCATAGGTAGTACGAAGCAGACAGACAAAAGGGGTAATTTTGATTTATTTTATATCCCTAATTCAGCCTGAGCTTTCCTCTTCAGAACACCCATCTTTTGCTCTGTAGCCACTCACAGCCCACTCAAATGGAACATAAAATGAAAAGGGTAGGGGATTGTATGCCTTTATCAAATTGATATGCCCACAGGCCCTCGGGGCGTTACCAAGGGGGATCTGAAGGACTGTCGTCTCTGGCTTGACCCATCTGTACTTCCTCTCCACAGTAATCGAGACACCGTCTATGAATATACTTGTGGATTTCTCTTTCTCTGCAATATGGCTCTCTAGACATGTTTTCTAATTCTCCTTTTGAAATTATTTATGTGGTTATTGATTTTGGATGTACTGTGTGTGCGTTACCGAAGACCCCCATGGGGGATCTGAGACAAACCCTAAAGTACGGAGACATCCTTCCCAGTAGTGTTCCTTTAATATTGCCACAGGGGGCCTTTGGTACTGACTCTGCTTTTTTTACCTTCGTGGTGGTGTGTGGAAGTGAATGCTTAAGCATCCCCCACGGATAAACACCCGCTCCTGCTAGTGATCACAGTTAAGAATTAGTAGCAGGTGTGCAACTAGGTATTCGGGTGTCTTACAGTGAGGAGACCTAAGTGGGACAAAGAAGCAGAAGGGAAGAAAGCTTCAGGACAAATTAGTCACAGTCCTCTCTATAAATACACTTATAGAGCTCATTGTGACTAAATTAAACAATGGTAGCATATATTTAGGCGACCTTTAGCCTTGTAATGCTTGTCTGCTCTAGATTTGAGCTAGGGAATAAGCATACAAGACTCCGTCCAGACTTTAACCAGCACGACTCTGCAATAGCCTTATCTAAAGCATTGGTGAAGGTATTCGGATTTCCCATATACTTTAAGGCTTTCTTTAGCTGACATATAGAGATTTGGGTGACAGTAGAAACAGGTTCACAGGGTGTCTCCTGAATCTCTTGCAGGTAGGCCTGTATTCTCTTCACCAGAGCTCCCCCTTTGGTTTCCTTAATCGGGATGAACTTTGGTGTCCATTCAAGCCAGTTGATGTCTGGCATCACTTTCTGAATAAGGGATTTGACCTCACCGTTATGGATCAACCATACATTCATAGGTTTTGTTGCAGATCCATCTATGATTCTACAGCATCCCCTACACATCCCTTGGTACAAACTATGCCCGATCTCACTTCTCTGTACCTCTCTGATCTGACTACCGGAGACAGATGCAAGTAAGTCACCAAGTTGACCAATGATAGAAGCTCCAATGCCCAATAGGGGAAGATGTAAGACCCCATAGAAAATAATGTTCTTGCAGTAGCTGAATTGGGAAGTTGCTGTCTCATTCCCCCAGGTGTTGAACGCAAAACGTGACTTGAGACCATCCTTTGTTTCAATCGTGGCTTCAGTGTCGATCCCTGCGTCTTCCATAGCTGAAAGAAGCTTCGCCTTGAAGTTGACTTTGTGTTTGGTCTTGAAGAGGAAGATGAGAATACCTTCATCTTTGGGGATGTTCTTTACAACTTCCATTATCTCCTTGATGTATAACCCTTTACCGTTTCCTTTCTTTTTCAAGTCATTGGTCACCGTATTTCTGCCTGAATATGCGTGGAGCTGTTTCATAACTACGTTACTGTATGAAACAATCTTGGTCTCCACATCAGCTGTCTTTATTGAATTGTCGAGATTGACCAAGTCCCTGATAATGTGGCTCGCGTCCAATATGACAATGTTTTTGATCTCTGGTGGGACGACCGTGTTATATGTAACCAATCCACTTCCTTGTTCAATGTCAGTCAATACTCGGAGGTTCTCCTGAGATATGTCCAGCAGGACTGTGAGGGGAGTTACATCCACATCTTTATCGCAACTGACCAGAGCAGCTTTATAGCGCTCGATATCACTCCCAGATAAGAGAGGGAGTTTGAAGGTCTTATAGTTTCCTTTTATTGACTCCTGTTGCTGTCTATTGATTTCAGCTTTGATGATACCAAGGCTTTCACTACAGTATTCCAGCGCTTCATCTCTATCAGGTGTCTTTCCATATCTCAGGGGCCTTAATCCACCTATCGCTGATTCAATGAAATCGTCCCTGATCCCAAAGCTCTCTGAGGCTATAAGGCTCTCGTCCCAGATCACAATGTTTCGTTCACGACCTCGATACGAATTGAACTTCGCAATGTCCTTTGCGCTCTTGACCCTCTGGTGAGTGATTAGCAGGAATTGTTTGTCTAATCCGTTGTCATCATCGCTGGGTTCACTGGCATGGTCTTGAGGCAACTGACTTTTAACTTTACGGCACTCGTCAACCTTACTTCTGTTGTATTTGTAGGAATGGATCAACCCTATTTTCCCCTCAGGTACATCGTGTTTCATTAATGCTCTCTTGATTTCACAGAGGGCTTCGACTTTAGATGCACACACAATCAATGCGATATGATCATGGCCTAATTTATTTAATGTAGCTGCCCACGATATCACCGAGCACGTTTTGCCAGCACCTGGTGGCAGAGGGAAGGCAAAGCGACCTTCAGCCCTGCCACTGGCGATAGCTGTGAATTTCTCCTGAATAGCCATTAGGGCTTGTCTCTGAGCATCGCTTACGGTGTTCTCGTATTCTTCGAGGATTCCTATAAGTCTTTGCATTGCAGCTTGATTAATTGCAGAGCATTGTCCGTCAGTTAATTGAACGTCCCCTTGCTCTTTCCACTTATCCATTATCATTTCCGTTTCCATATCCATCGATTCCATTGCTACACTCCTGTAGGATTTCCGAATTCATCAAATGGAAGATCGTCAAAATCGAAGGAAGTCTGTATTGGTGCTCTTCTAGTTCGTTCATCATCTTCATCCATTTCATTCATTGCTTTAACTTCATCCTTCACTTTCTTTAGTTGTACGCTGGTTTGATCCTTGAGGAACTGCCTGGCCGCCTGTAACTCTCCAGCTTTGATTGGCTTGTCTGTCCTTTGGAGAACGCCAAGGAAGTGTTGCAGTAGCTTCTCATTTAAATTTTGAAGTCCTTCAATATAGAGTGCTTCCCTCTGGTCTTTCTGGTCTTCCTTCATTTCCTCTTTCACTTCTTCTTCTTTCACTTCTTCTTCTTTGATCATTTTGTAACCTCCTAGTTTTATTTGTTGTTGCTTTTTGTTTAATTGATTTCAGTTTCCCTCCTTGCACGTGCAATCAAAGAGGCTGGCGCGCCGCGTTTCTTTCTCTGTGAAGCTGGGTAATTGTTGCTACATCCGTCGAGACGTTTTTTTGGGGGACACTCTTCCCGAAAGAGGGCGGTCAAATGCTCAATATAGAGGGGCTTTATTGTTGCTACATTCCTCGAGCCATTTTTTTTGTTGCACTCTTTCCATGAGGGGGCTGTCAACCCGCAATATATAGGGGGCTTTATTGCTGATACAGTCATCTGGCAAAGGTGATGCATTACTCTCTTTCAAGAGGGGGCTTTTTTAAATTAACAATAATATTAACTATTTGGAGATGAATAATATAGAGTGTTTAAATGATGTGCTTGCGAATACCGATTGGGAGGCATTTTTGTGACTTAATAGAGGTAGACATGGGTGAGTTTAAGGGCTACTTTTAAGCTGCTTGCAGACCTAGACCTTCAAGACGAGCCAGAAGATTTTTTACGGATGACTTGTACCACCTAGCACCTCTAGGGGTGAGCATATTTCTGTCGTTCAGTGTCTGCGCGATCTGACCTAAGGAACTAACACCTTCTGCTACTAGGGCTTCGATCACGGGCTTTAGATTCAAAGCATGGCGATCAGCATTACCCTTTATTACTTTTAACCCTGCAGTGTTTCCCTTGCCAGCCCTCCGTATCGCTTCAGCGCCATTGGGGTTGCCAAGCTTTTGGCCGCGTGCTTTAGCGGCTTGTAAGGCTTCACGTGTCCTTCTGGAAATTGCTTCACGTTCGTGTTGAGCAATTAAAGCCATTATGCCTACAGTCAGGTCATTAGCATCTGGCATGTCTGCCGCGATGAACTTGATCCCACTGTCGCGTAACGTTAACAGAAAGCATGCGTTTCTCGACAGACGGTCTAATTTAGCGATCACCAGCGTTGCTCCAGTAACCTTGCAGAGGTGTATTGCCTTTCTCAGTTCAGGTCTCTCATTGACCTTACCGCTTTCGATCTCTGTAAATGACTCAATCACGATCATCTTTCGCTGACGAACCAGAGCATCAATTGCAGCCTGTTGTGCTTCTAGCCCTAGCCCACTCTGCCCCTGCTTTACTGTTGAAACGCGGAGGTAACTGATGATCTTCATGGCCCTTCTCCTTTGGTATAATATTGCGTAATGGACGTTAGGTAGTTTTATACCATCGCTCTGATTGAATAGCAAGCTCTATTTTTCGGTGTAGAGTTAAGGTGGCAAGGCAGTGAAAAGAATAATCTAGAGCATCACCCCTCACCTCATAGAAAAACAAAGGGGGCTACGGGGGGGGATTCTTCGCGGTCATATGGGCGATAAGCCCCTCGCATTTTTTTAATATTTTTTATTTTTAACATTCGATTCAAAGGAAGTACGTGCGTATAGCTTCCTGTAAGTTTTATTTTTTATATTTCAAAATTTATGCTAATTTATAAACTGTAATCGTTAAAAAATAATTCCCCATTAAAATTATTAATAAGTAAATTAGTGTCGTTTGCAGTATTAGCACCGATCCAGATAAACAATGTTGGGAATGAACACAATGGTGAAACTAATAAAGGAGGAACATCATGGGAATTAAAACAGGTCCAAAAAGAAAGGCTATATCGACAGGAAAACCTGATAGGCGTCAAAGAGATAATAAATCAACTCCCAGAAATACGCGATCACTTAAGCCTCACAAACATAAGAAAGGTGATTAATAACTTCAAAAAATAAGATTCCCAACACCATCCTAGAGCGTAGCGTGTAACCGCGCACGCTCAGGATAACGTTAGACTTTGAAAAACGAACTATGAGTGAACTCCACATAAAAAATCATTTCGTCCCAGAATGTTATTTAAAATTTTGGGAGAATGAAAATAGTGAAATCCACGTCTATAGATTATTGGTGACTCATAATAATGTACCCGAGTGGCAAACTAAACCTAGAAGTGCTATTGCATACCAACAACATTTATATACTCAGATTATTGCTGGAAACGAATCTGATGATTTTGAAAAGTGGTTAGATAAAGAGTACGAAACGCCTGCAACGAAGGTTCTCGAAAAGGCTATACTTGAGAAGAGATTAACGACTGAAGACTGGATAATATTAATTAGTTTTTTAGCAGCGCAAGATGTCCGTACTCCATCAAGATTGTACGAGCACCTAGATCGTGGTTGTGATTCTATGGCGAGTTCACTAGAATCTACTCTCTGTAAATTGAAGGAAAGACTTGAGAGCAACTCATTTGAAGAGCCAAACAATAGAGAAATAAAAGATAATGATCTAACTTCAATTCCATTGAAAGTTACAATTAAACCTTCAGAAGATGGTAAGGGCAAGATTGTGAAGGCAGAGACTTATGTAGGTAGAAGCAGCTGGATATTTAGCATGAAATATCTACTTAAGAATACGTGCAAAAAACTACATGAGCACAAATGGACTATAGTCAAGCCAGCTAAAGGCTACAAGTGGTTAACTAGTGACAATCCTGTCATAAAATTAAATTTTATAAATTATCAAAATTACAATTTGCAAGGTGGGTGGGGAAAAACTAAAGGGAATATTATTTTCCCAATAAGTCCAGAACATGCAATGTTTACTCAGATTGGTGAAAGGCCTATCCAAAAAGGTACACGGCTCTCACTAGAGCACACTAAATTCTTCAGAAAAATCATGTGTGAAAATGCAAGCAGATTCATATTTTCTTCATATCAAGATAACGAAGTAATGAAGCTAATGCCTCGTAAAATTGATAAAGAACAATATCTCTTTGAACAAAATGAACTTGACAAATGGCATGAAAGAAATAAATCGCACGAAATAGAATACTAAAATAAATAATGTGCCTAACCAACCCTTACACGCGGACAGGGATTCCGCTATGCTCCATCCATGCCGGTGAAGGCTACGTTGAACCTTTCAAGCGATAATCCTCAAATTTGACGACATCCAAAAACTGCGGAGTAGTAGGTGCAATGGTTGTCAAGTCAAATTCAGGTCAAGACAGACCGACCACAAACCGTGATCCCTTCAGATGCTCCAAGTCCACCCCAAAGTTCAACTGATCAACGACCTTATCTTTCAAAAGTTTCGCATTGTATCTCTTGCCGTAGCGATCGAGTGTGATTGAGCCGCCAGAGTGACCTAGGAGTTCCATCAGTAAACTAGTCTCAACTATTGCCTGCTTGAGGTTGTCGGCTAGTGTATGCCTGAAGGAATGGAAGTCCTTCTTTCCTCTTTCTGGAACAATCCCACATCGTTTGCGGTATCTCGCAAACCACTTCGAAACTTCCTGACCGTACCCATCTCTCCTTTTTTTCAGCTCTGGGAACAGTCTTATTTCGCCACTCTTTCTCAGTGTTTCAACATATTGAATGATTTTTAGATCATCTACAAGGAAATCATGGATGGGAACAATTCTTTTGCTTGATAGATTTTTTAGTTTCCTCTCTCCATCATCATTTACATCGAATACGTAGACACCATCTTCTTTACGAATATCATCCAAATGTAACTGGCATATTTCATCCAATCTCATGCCTGTAAACAATGCAATGATTGGAATCCAGAAGTAAAAACTGTGAAGGTGCGTATCTTCGACATAAGCTTTGCTTTGGAACAACTTTTTGAGGTCTTCAGTCGAGAAAACATCACGAAATTCATCTGCTCTTTTCTTGCTTTGTATATGCATGCCAAGAAGTGGATTCTTTTCCATATACCCATTTCTCACGGCCCAATTTAGCATAGATGAGTTTCTATTAATCGTCTTGTTCACTGTGGACGGATTCATGGTTGTCTTAACTTTCATTGCCACAATTTCTTCGATACTTTTGTCACGATAACGGCCATCTTTTCGTATATTCGGTGGAAGTGACATGACTGTCTCTTTAAATTTTCGAGCCAGAGCAACATCTATCGTTGACACAGGTATGTCCCCTAGAATTTCACTTAGTAACCCCAGGGAAGTGAGGTATTCTTGCTCGGTCTTTTGTGTCCACGCTCCAGCTTTCTTTCGTTCGTCAGCATACATCTGGATTAATTTGGGGATTGTCGGCCCCAGGTCGGTCTGCTGGTGACATACTTGCTTGTTCACGTCTTCTATTGAAATCTTTGGTGGTGCAATTGCATCGAGCTTGGAAGAAATTTCTTCTTCAATGTTGTCCGAATAATCTCCAGTTGCTCTCTTCAGCTCCACATTCAGCGCTCTTATACGTCCCTTCAAGAGTTCCCTGCATAACCTTTTAAATGAGTAGTCCTCCCCCTTCAGCCAGTCTATCCCATGCTCTTCCAACATCTCTTCTACAGCTCCGGAATAGTTATGATAATCCCCTTTACTCAATTCCGCTTGAAAGTCGATGATATTCCCTTTTATAAGGCCAAGATAAGATTCAAGGTCTTCCATCGCTATCAAACCAGCTCTGCTTTCTTCCTGATGCGCAATAACTTCTCTTATGTGGCGATATACAAAGGCTTCAATTTCTTCGTTTGTTAATTCTCTCATGAGACTCCATTGATGTATTAGTCTGAAAGTCGATTTTATTCTTTCAGCGATTTTAGCGGCAAGATACCGAGCTTCTAGCTCATCAGAAGTGCGCAGACTATACCTGAACTCCTCTCTTATGACAACCCCGCGAAGAGAACAAGGTACACGTATGCGAAAATAGAAATTGTGAGATCGGGGACTCTTCAACAGATAGGATAAAGCTGGTTTTGCCATGTGAGTAGCTCCAAATGTGTCATACTCTGTGTACCACTTTGGAGCTACCCTAGGCGTTTTCGTTGAAATCGTAATGATTTCAATATAATGGTGGAGATGAGCAGGATCGAACTGCTGGCCTCTTGAATGCCATTCAAGCGCTCTCCCAGCTGAGCTACACCCCCAATAATACTTCTTGAATTGCGCTGCCCATTTAACATGCGTATTTATGGCTGTCAACAGATTTTAGCTTGACATTTTGCCCCCCGTCTATATAATCGCGCGCGTGCCGGAGTGGTGAAACTGGTAGACGCAGGGGACTCAAAATCCCCCGCTCGCAAGGGCATCTCGGTTCGATTCCGAGCTCCGGCACCAAAATAAAATCAATAGCTTACAATAAATATCAAAGGGTTTTAAGCTCAAAAGGCTTAGCCCTTTTTTATTTTCCATGTTAAATATTGCCACTATGTTGCCACTTTGGGTAATATTACAACAAAAAACCCCGGCTATATGCAAGGGTCTTTTAGGGTTTATTTCTTAATGGTTGCCCGACCTATTGTTGACTTGACAGACATTGTCCAATTAAGTCTTGTCTTGACAATCATTATACAACTTTCCAGCAGTGGACCGTTTTTGAATTTTACCCCATAAAAAAAGTGGGTGCTTTCACACCCGCTCCCAGTAATCTTACCAATGCAAAACCCTATTACATAACCTGGGTTAAAAATACCCCATAATAATGTTCTTCCTCTCTGCGGGCCTCCGGCGATTTCGCCAGCATACACCCTTCCAATCCGTCATGCTTATGCTCTGTCCATAATCTAGTTGACATTCCCGTGGCTTTGGCTTACTTCTCTAACAAAGAAACATGTCGGGCATTAATTGTAGATATTGGAGTGATATCATACATTAAATAGGACGTGTTTATGAGCCGCATTTTCCTGAGTCACATCGAAAAAGACCTCCCCGTCATGCAGGAAATCTCACAGGGCCTTGAATCAGCAGGTTACCGCACCTGGTACTTTGAACGTGACGTAGTCGCAGGGACAAGCTACCTGATACAGATAACACATGCCCTTGAATACTGCGATGCCGTTGTCCTCATCGCATCTCTGGATGCCTGCTGTTCCGACCAGGTCACCAAAGAAGTGGTCGGAGCATTTGAGAGAGGCAAACCATTCTTCCCCGTGTTGATTAATATGACACCGCCCGAGCTGAAAAAGTGTCAGCCTGAATGGCGGCATGCCCTGGGCGGAACCGCCATGATTGTAGTCGGGCCGGAAGGACTTTCCGCTGCCATCACCCGCATTAAAGAGGGTTTGAAGGCCAAGGGGGTTCAGCCTGAAGCAGGCACACTTGAGACACCAGCAATTGCTGCCAAGATGAAAGACAGCAAGCCAACTCCCCGCCTCAGCACACACGGTGAGCGCAAGCGTGTCACTGTCCTGTTCAGTGACCTCTCCGGATACACAGCCATGACCGAGCAGCTGGACCCCGAAGAAGTGAAAGAGATTATGGACAAAATCTTCGGGAAGATTTCCCAGGCAGTGGCAAAGTATGAGGGCTTCATTGAAAAGTTTGTCGGGGATGCCGTCATGGCCTTGTTTGGCGTTCCTTATTCCCACGAAGATGACCCGATTAGGGCCATCAAGGTGGCAAGGGAAATCCATGACATCGTAAAAGGTTTAAGCCCCTCCCTTGAGAAACGCATCGGAAGGAGTCTTTCCTTGCACACAGGCATTAACACGGGCCTTGTCGTCACGGGAGAGCTTAACCTGGAGAAGGGCACTCATGGAGTCCTGGGAGATACCATCAACATAGCCTCCCGTATTTCCGGCCTGGCTAAAACCGATGAAATCATGGTGGGAGCCGACACCTACAGGCATGCTGAGGATTATTTTGAATTTAAGAAGAAGAAAGCCGTCAAGGTCAAAGGGAAAGAAGAGCCTCTTCAAATCTACAAAGTCGTAAAGCCCAAGGAAGACATTTCCAAGACCCATCGATTATCGGGCCTTCGTGCTGAACTTATTGGCCGCAAAGTGGAGATGACCCAATTACAGGAGGCTGTCACCAACCTCAAACAGGGTAAATCCTCCATCTTCTCCATCATCGGGGATGCCGGCACCGGCAAGAGCAGGCTTATAGAGGATTTTAAGGCAACCATCAATACGGATGAAGTGCAATGGAGAGAAGGCCATTGCTATGGCTATTCCCAGAACATCCCCTATTTCCCGTTAATGGACCTCCTCAGCAGGGCCTGGCAGATAAAAGAGGGAGACCCCTCTGAACAGGTCAGGCAAAAAGTGGAGAACGGGGCAGGAGCAATCCTGGGAGAAAGAAAAGACCTTATTCCCTACATCGGCAGCCTTTATTCCCTCACCTATCCGGAGATAGAACAGGTCCCTCCAGAACAGTGGAAGGCAAGACTCCACGAAGCGATTCATCTGATATTTGCCAACCTCTGCAGACGTGCTCTCACGGTCATGTGTATTGAGGACATCCACTGGGCCGACCCATCATCGGTAGAGCTTCTGCGAAATATCCTGATAGACCTCAAGTATCCTGTTATTTTTCTCTGCATCTATCGTCCCAGCTTCAACCTGTTTACCAGCCACCAGGCAGACAATATAAAGTCCTACCACGAGATTAGACTCCAGGACCTGACACCCACGGATGCCCAAAGCATGGTGGAGTCACTGCTTAAAACCGAATCTATTCCCAAACAACTGAGAACATTCATCCGAAACAAGGCAGAAGGCAACCCCTTCTACCTGGAAGAAGTCATCAACTCCCTGATTGAAACAGACACGCTTATTAAAGACAAAGATTCCTGGCAACTGACCAGAGACCTTACCGAAAAGGATATTCCATCCTCTGTGCAGGGCGTCATCTCCGCCAGACTGGACAGACTGGAACGGGAAACGAAGAGGATTCTACAGGAAGCCTCTGTTATTGGCAGAGCCTTTTTATATGAAATCCTCCAGCGTATCAGTGACCTGAAGGAGTACATCGACAAGAGCCTGATGAATCTGGAAAGACTGGACCTTATCAAGACACGCTCCCTTCAGCCTGAACTGGAATACATCTTCAAGCATGCCCTGACCCAGGAGGTGGTTTACAACGGTCTCTTAATGAAGGAACGCAGGCTAATCCATGAGAAGATAGGTCTGGTTATGGAGGGACTCTTTCAGGACCACCTTCCAGAGTTTTATGAGACACTTGCTTACCATTACTCACAGAGTGACAACTTCCAAAAAGCCTGTGAGTACCTGAAACTCTCTGGAGAAAAGGCGGCAAAGAACTACGCTCACAACGAGGCCATCCGTTTTTACAAGGAAGCGCTGCGAATGCTGGATGCCCAGCCGGAGAGCCTGGGAAATAACAAAGAAAAAATGAATATGCACATAATGATGAGAGTTCCGCTCATGTATTTATTTTATCCGGAAGGCTCCCTTGAAATCCTTCAAAATGGGGAAAAACTCGCTCAGGAGTTAGGGGATGAAGAAGGCCTTGTGCATATGCAATTTACCTTGGGCTTATATAATACACTCCACGGCAACCCTGCCCTTGGCCTGGAATATGCCATGAAGTGTTTTGACTCAGTTGAAAAAACCAAGGACTTTGGACTGATGGCGCAAAACGCAGCCCAACTTTGCACGGCATACTGGTTTACCGGTGAGGCGGCTAAAATTGTGGACATCGGGGGCAAGGCCATTCATCTTCTTGAGGAAAACCATCTGGAAAAGGACTTTTTTAGCATGGGATTTGGCCTATATTCAATCATCTGTATGTATTATGGTCATTCTCTGGCATGGATGGGAAGATTCAAGGAAGGGATAGATTTTTTGGAGAAGGGATTCCGGAACGCCTGTCAAGTCAATGATAAATTTGGGATGGGGGTTGCACAAACGTTCTACTCTTCTGCTGAGCACGTAGCAGGATATGCAAAAAATACCATCATGCATGCACAGGAATCGATTAAGCTCCTAGAAGAAGCCGAAATATCTGTATCGCTCGATGGCGCTTGGTTTATGCTGGGAGGAGGATATTGTTTTTGTGGAGAATATGAAAAGGCCATAAATGCTCAAGAGAAGGGACTCAAACTTGCGAAAGAGTTTGGCCACCCCTCAAATCTGTCGTGGTGTTGTTGGTTCCTAGCTTTGACGTATCGGGCTAAGGGTGATTTGAGGCATGCCATAGAATATGCTGAAGAGGCTTTAAGGATTTCACAAGAATGTAATGGGAAAACCCAGGAGGGTGCGTCACGGATACTCCTTGGATGTATGGTTGAGGAAAGGACCCCTGCCATTATTGAAGAGGCGGAGAAACAGATTAGGCATGGTATTTCAATCTTAGAGGACAGCAAATTAGAACTATGGAGACCTGTCGGTTATCTTCACCTCGGAGAGTTCCTAGCCAATGAGGGCCGGAAGGAAGAGGCTATGGAGAGCCTGAAGAAAGCAGAAACTCTCTACCAGGCAATGGACATAACTTCCGAAAGCTACTGGCTAACCCGTGTGAAGGATGCAATAGCAAGGCTCAGATAACATCTCGGCGAAACTGTCCAGTTTTGCCAGAAGGGCCCAGGGAAAGGAGGATAAACATGGAAGGCTGGAAAGAGGATGAAATCAGAAACAAGAATCTCATGGCGCCATGTGGCCTTTACTGTGGCGCTTGCGGTGTGTATATCGCCACGCGCGACAATAACCAGAAATTCAAGACCGTCATGGGCAACCTATACGGTACCAAGCCTGAAGAAACTGAGTGCCTGGGGTGCATGCAACCAGACCCGCCCCAAAGTATCTATGGCTATTGCCGTGCGTGTGGAATTCGCAATTGTGTTCAGTCCAAGGGTTTCTATTCCTGTCACCAGTGCACGGACTGGCCTTGTGACCAGATAAAAAACTTTGGCTTAGCCACAGGCAGAAGGGTAATGCTGCAGACCATTCCCCTCTGGCGTACCAAGGTTGCCGAACTCGGCGACGAAGAGGGCAGCGTGGCCTGGGCACGTGCCGTATGCGAAAGATACCATTGCCCTGACTGCGGCAAACCGCTTTTCCGCGGCGCCAAGCGTTGCCGGTCTTGTGGTAAAGATATCTCCGCCGAACTAGACGGCACGCTCTGATATTTTTTCTGATCGGTGTAAGCCTGGATATGAAAGATATGCAGTCTGGTTTCTTCGCAGTTATAACTGAGCAGTTTTGCCAGAACGGTTTTTAAGCCAAAGTCTGATTTTAAGGAGAAAGATCATGAAAAAGATTTTAAAGAAAACTAATTTTCTAGTCATCGCAGTTTTTTCGCTAGCAATTATCACAATGCTTTCCTGTACTCCTTATTTATTCAATAAATACATTGAAGGCCAGCGCAAAGCTGCCAACCTAACGATTAAGTCCGTTGACATTCCTGGTTTTAAGATTGCTTACGCGGAGGGAGGTACTGGCGATACCATCATAATGGTTCACGGCTCTGGTGGGAATAAAGATAACTGGTTATATCTGGCGAAATACTTTACGCCCGATTATCGGGTAATCATTCCTGACCTACCTGGTCACGGTGACAGTTCCAAACCTCAAAACGCGAATTACAACCACATGTCACAGGTGGAGAGATTAAACTTGTTCGTAAAAGAATTGAAACTGACGAAGTTTCATTTAGTCGGGAATTCCATGGGTGGCAATATCGCCGGTAATTATGCAGCGGATTATCCCGACATGGTTAAGACGCTCGCGCTATTCGATGCCTCCGGTGTCAATGCGCCAGTAAAAAGTGAATTAATCCTGCTTTTGGAAAAAGGCATAAATCCTGAGCTTGTTAAAGATGTCAATGAATATGATAAATTCTTGGAATTTGTTTTTGTGAAACCCCCTAAACTGCCTTCTTTTATGAAACAATATTTAGCGGAACAAGCGGTGGCGGCCGAGCCTCTTGACAAAAAAATATATAATGACATGTGGAGTGATATGTACATGCTGGAAAGCAAATTAAATAAAATTAATGCTCCCACTTTAATTGTATGGGGAGATTCGGACAAACTTGTTCATATTTCCTCTGTTCCGATTTTTGAGAAAAATATCAAGAATTCTAAATCGGTGATTATTAAAGAATGTGGTCATGCCCCCATGCTGGAAAAACCGGCAGAAACAGCTGCTGCCTATCAGGATTTTTTGAAGGGTAAAAATTAATGGATAACAAGAAAAAAGGATATTGGGGAAGAAGGGGCCCCTTGCGCCTCTTCCAGAATTTTAATTGAGCATCGGCTTCGCTGGAAGTTGTCCAGGATATGATAGGCAGACGAGAAGACCGGTTGCTGCAAGCTTCCGCAGGACTGGAAGGTGGTATAGTGGCCAGTGGTTCGACCTGTGGTGTGGTGTCAGGCGGTGCTTTAGGACTCGCACTGATGCATGATCATTTGCTGAAAGAAAGAGGAATTGCCGCAGAGGCTGGAGTACTGTCTCTAATTGGAGAATACGTCAGATGGTTTGAAGAAAGTTACGGTTCATCATTTTGCAGAGAAAGAAGCGGCGTAGATTTTTATACAACCATCGGACAGCTACGCTATTTTTTACCAGGTGACAGAGTTGCAAAATGTTTTTGGCATATTAGAGGCGCAATGGGACACCTGCATGGTACCTATCAAGAAAAAAATTTGCTGGCGATGGATGCGGGCCTGAGAAAAATACAGGGTGAACCAATACATTGTGCCCAGGTGGTGTTGCGAGGCATAAGAAATCGCACGGGGATAGGCGACCAACTCCTTGAGCGTCTATCTTTTGTTTTTGATGGGGGAGTCGGCCTTAGTGGGGGAGCTTGTGGCGCGTTGGCTGGCGCAGTTATGGGCATAAATCTGCTTTTGGGCATGAATGTTCGTGATACAAGTTTTCTCCAAGCATTTAAGTCATTTATTATCGGCCATATTAATCTGCTTCTGAAGGAACCCGTTGATGAAGAACCTGACCCTTTTAGCGTAGGTAAAAATATCTTAGAAAAATTCAGAAAGCAAGCCGGCGCTACAGACTGTCGTAACATTACGGATAAGAAATTCTCTGACTGGACTGACTTTCAAAATCATATATCTTCTTCTGACAAATGTGCAGGATTGATGGAGCTTGTCACAACTGAAGCATCTAATGTTATTGAAAGCTTGATATAAATAATTCTGACTGCTGTCCACTGCTGGCAGTAGGTGCAAGAATAATTTAAAAAGCCCAACGCTCAGCAGTATAAGTAGCTCTTCAAAACGAAATCCTAAACACCAAAAAGTATTTCCTCTTTTAAAAAAAATGAATAGTGCTATTATGATAGTCAACGCATTGGGATAAACGAAAGTCGCAGATTAATGGTTGGCATTTCAAAGGTATTCATTCTGCCATTGGCTACAGAACGCCAAACGAAATGGGAAAATTTAAATTTTCAGCACAACGACTTGTCCACTATAGTGGGATAAGTCCAAAGGGGTAAACATAATGAAAAGAACATTATTATTTTGTGTCCTTATTGTCTTCTCAATAACTTCATTTGTTTCTTTGGTTGGATGTAATAAAGAAAATCCAAAAGAACAACCACCAGTTTCATTGTCCACCCAAGATGACGAAAGGAAAGTGGATTATCAATTACAGGAAAGTTGCGGCAAAATTTCCCGAGAGTTGTTCACAGAGAAATATGGGAATGGACTTCTCCAGATAGACAATCAAAATATAATTGTTTCTTACAAAAATCATTACAACAAAAAACTGAATAAATGTTTCATCGTAGTGAAATCCGAAACAGTTGTGAAACGTGAGATCATCAAAACTTTGATTACTTTGGGGGACCTCAATGAAAATAAGGAGTATGGTAGATTTCAGTTCACCAAAGAGAATCAATTAGTGGGTTGCGCTCTTCTGGAACAAGGATGTAAATCAGAAAGTGAATGGGACTTGCTCATAAAACCTTATATGGAAGAATGATGCAAGAACGAATCTTTGATTCACGGGAAGTTAATGAAGATGAAAAGATACATCAAATACGCAATAGTAGGGTTAGAGATGCTGGCTTTGATTATTGGCTGCGTATCATACAAAAACATTATCAAAAGTGAGCCTGTGAATAGCATACCGGACAAAAAGTATGAGACAATCATCAGATTGGACACCCCTGAAGGCATGCCGTTGCAGCCGGATGCCGGGTTTGTCTATGTGGAACCGGAAGGAAAAGTGAAGACAGACTTCGCTCGGGAAATATTTGTGAGGACCCTTGACAATCTGGATAAATACGAGCAGCTGAACAGAGATAATATGGGTAAATTCGTCATAAAAGACAGCAAGGGTAAGGTACGTGGCTACTATGAAATGCTGTTTGAATACAGAACAGTCATCTGGGAGCAAGGGGATGATCTCTTATTGCAGGTTATAATTCCAAAGGGCATGCCCGGAAATATCGATGATGTTGGATTTGACAGCATTGGAATAGGAGCCATACCTGGTGGTGGCGGTCATTAAAGAAAAAGCCTGTAAGTTTTGTTCAATGTAATCAAAAGTTAAATCCTATTTGGGATTTTAGATGCCATCATTTTTTTCCGGGATAGTTTACGCCCATCTATGATAAACGTACCGTCACCGACGGCATGAACAGTTCGTCTCTCTTTGTGCGAAGTGTCAAAGTAAGCCGCAACGGCTTCAAGAACGACAATGTTGTGTTTTTTGACGATGTCAGCGACCTTACATTCGATATTCGCGAGGCATTCTTTTATCAATGGCGCTTTTACTATTCTACCTTTTACGGGAGTGAGCTTGAATTTGGTAAATTTATCTGTATCGGCACCGGAGCATGTTCCTATTCCAACAATTTTATCAAGCATATCAAACGTGGGGATTGAAATAACACACTCCTTTGTTTTCCGAAGAGCCCTAAAAGAATAATTCCATTCTCCAGTGGTTATGGCAAAGACCGGTGTGAAATCCAAAACCATTGTCCATGAAATCGTCATGATATTGTTTTTATTTCCATCATTCGTTGTAACAAGGACAACGGGCCCGGATTCCATCAACGTGAAGGCTTTGCTAATATTCAATTGTTTCATGTGCGCACTCCTTATATATCCTTTTTCGCCTAACAAGCCTGTTGAAAAACTCCAAAGTATAATTTTTATACTATTTTTTTGGTCACCCCTCCCCATTGAACGATCATCGCTTTAGGTCATTTACGTGGTCATTTTTTACAGAAGATCGCCTCTAGCTTTTTCATTGCCAGCGGCGGCGCGACACGGAATTTTCTATGGAATTGACAATAGCTGGAAGAAAGCTAAAAAAATAGCGCAACAGGAAGAGTTCAGATTGAGACTTCTCTTGTCAGATCATCACAGGGTTGCCGGTCAGTTTCTGCCCCAGACGTGCGGCCTTTTGAAGCGATAGAAATCATCCTTTTCCTCGAGGGCGATAGTGTTGGCCTCGTCGCCGAAGTACTCATTCCGAAGCGCCTTGAGCCGATCTTCCCGCTCCTGACCTTCATACTGCTGCACGACGGTTTCGCGTTTTTCCATATACTTGAGGCCGGCATCCCAACGACCTGCGTTGTCCGCGTCACGTTTTGCCATGGATTCGACCTCACGCTCCGTAAATCCCATCTGGGCGCGCAACCTGTTGATCTCGTGCTGGCGCTGCTCGGGACTCATGTTGTTGAGGTCCTCCTGAACGGAGTCGATGCTGAAAAAAACCTTGGACAGCATGGGACCCTGGTTGAGGATGAATGACTCCGGCGTGCCATCATAGGCTTCGCGGAGCGTGCGCCTGTAAACATCCAGCTTCCGATCGATGGACATGTCCCTGGCTTGGCTCAATTCGGCAAGGGCATCCTGAACCTTTGCCTGTCTCGCTTCCGAGGCCAGAAGCTCTCCAGACCAGATTTTCTCGGCATCCTTGCCGAAGAGGTCCTTTCTCTTTTTCCACATGGCAGCAAGCCTGTTGCTTGCGGTCATCTTTACAAGCCTGTCCTTGTTCTCGGTCAGCCATAGGTTATACTGGTCGAGCTTGTTCAGGGTCTCCAGAATTTCATCCGCATATTCCGGGAACGCCCGCACGAGGATTCCGTAGAAGTAGTTTTTCCCGTTTTCCGGGTGGAGCCCTAAAACGAAATCCCTGATGGCCAGGATGCTTGCCTGGACGCTCTTATCCGCAATGGTCCGGCCGTAAAATCTTTGAAGTTGGTTGACGATTTTGTCGCTGAAGGGATCATTAGTCGGGAGAGGGGTTGGCGCGGATGTAACAGATTTCCAAACCTTGGAAATGCCCGACAGAACGGGTGTGCTCTCACGACCTTTTCCTTGCAGATAAAAGACAAAAAGAAGTGTGCATGCTGTTACAGCTGCAACGACAACGAACAGGGTTGCCGTTTTGATTTTTTTTCGGTCCATCCATCCTTCCTTTTGGCCGACGGGGTAGCTGGAACCTTAAAGGCCGTCCAAGCGGTAGAATCAGATTAAATCACACGAGCGAAAACACAATTTACGCGTCTTCGCTGATTTCATCAATGGGGTGCAGAGGATGACGGAAGCCCGTTCGCGGGTCTCCGTCATCCTCTGCCGGTTAGAGCAGTGGCTGGAGCTTGGCCCAGATCAGGGTTGCAAACTTCTGCGACCCTGCGGTATTGGGATGTACTCCGTCGGATTTAAGGTCGGTGCTGGGTACAATGGTTGACCGCGGATCGATGAAAACGCGATAATTGGCTGCCGCCGTGGCATTCGCCACGGCCAGGGCCATCTTTGCATCACCGTATGTAACCGCTTTGTTCAGCTTCGAGGAGCTGATATAGCCGTCTTTCTGATAGGAATATCCCAGGTAGATGATGTTGTCCACGCCGTCCCTGCCCATCTGGTTCAGCAGATTCACGATATCAACGTACACATCGTTGATGAGGTTCTTGCAGGTTGATGAAAGGCCGGATTCCCACCAGTCCACCTTGCAGTTGTAGGGGTCGAAAAGGACGGCCGGGATCAGGATGTCGTTGCCGCCGGCATCCATGAAGATGGTGTTAATGTTCGGATTGTCGGCCTTGGCGTCGTCATACTGGTCGGAGACATGGCTGACCATGGAGCCGGACAGTGCATATCGACGGAAGGTCTGGCCGGACCAGGCATGGAGAAAATCCTGGATTTCGCCGGACAGTGCGAAAATGGAATCGCCGAGATTTACGACGTCGTTGCGGGATGCGTTTGTAATGATCGGCACGCTGATGATCGAGCAACCGGTTGCAATGAGTAGTGCCACTGCAATGATCAGCCTTCTGAGAACCTTGCCTGATTTTGTACCCTTCATGTCTTGACCTCCTCTTTGTTTGCGTGTCAAAAAACCGGATTCGAACCTTAACCTGATACCTGACGACAAACGCTAATCGGACCCTTTCGGCCCAATAAGGAAAACACAAAAAGTAAACCTTACTAATTTTCTCAAGCTTATCGTGATGTTTCATAGCGAAAAAGGGGATGTATGTAAATACTACTAAAGCCGTATTATTGGATCCACGAGATAAGGTTTATTTTCTCTTTAAAAAAAACAGATAGTGCTACATATTAAAATCGCCTGAAAGAACGAAGTTCGTATATTAATCGTGGAACGGCGAAAGGACAAAATTGCAGACATGAATAACAACCACATTTCGTCTATGCGTTGGGACACCATAACGCGTCACCATCCATCCGCATTCCTTCTTGCCGCTCAATTGCTAAGTCTGGCGCTTTATGTGGCATTGGAAGGTCTCCCGGGCAACCAGTTTCTTCTCGGTGCTTTCGGAATGCTGATACTCCTTTTGGTGGTCTGGGTCGTCATCCGCAGCCCTGCTATCAACTGGATTGCATGGATAATCGCCGGTCTGGTAATCTTATTGTCACTACTGTCATGGTTATTCGTCAATCCTGCCTTGTTGATATGGGCAATGCTTCTGGAAGCGGCTTTGTATTTTTACGGAGCGGGCAGTTTAATAACTTATATGATGGGGGATGACCGGGTAACTATTGACGAATTGTTTGCCATTGGCACCACATTTACTTTGATTGCATGGGGATTCAGCTATCTGTATATGGTTTGCCAGGCGTGAAGTCCGGGATCATTTGCAGGCGGAGCACACCCAAAAGAACCCCTGACTTTCATCGAAATGCTGTTTTTGAGCTTCGCCAATCTTTCGGCGACAGGCCTTAGTGATATTGTGCCAATCACTTCGTCGTCGCGGGTGATTGTGATGCTTGAACAATTTACCGGCGTAGCCTACCTCGCCGTGGTGGTCTCCCGATTAATTGGGTTGACGATAGTTCGTCATCAGAACAAGGGGACATCCTAACACTCTTGCCACCTCACAACGACACTACATCCCATATTTTGTGGCCAAGGTATTCTGTTAGCCAAGATATTCTTGACAATAGAGGTTGTTAATGAACATGATGACAAGAGACGATGCTTTGAGTAAACACAATATGGTAGGGAGACTCCGGATAATGAGCCGGCATTTGAGTTCATTTTCCATAAATATGATTTCAATCGATTGTTAATTTCCAAACTTAAGGAGGTAATCTATATGTCTAACAAAGAAGTAGTTGGCCCGTCACCAAACCTTGATGCTTTTTACACTAAACCTAATAACCTGGTCGATCTCTTTGAGAGCTCTGCGGCCAAGTTTGCTTCTTGCAACTTGTTCGGCACGAAGAACCACACCACAGACAAATATGAATGGGTTACGTACGGCGCTGTAGCCGAGCGGGTAAATAACCTCAGAGGAGCTTTAAATAAACTGGGATTGAGCAAAGGTGAAAAAGTCGGAGTAATCGTCAGCAATTCGACGGAATGGTTTATTTGCGCCAATGCCACCCACGGACTAGGCGGGGTTTTTGTCCCCATGTATGAAAAGGAACTGCAAAAGGTCTGGCAATACATCATTCAGGATGCCGGTATTAAATATCTTTTTGTACGTGATCAGAAGATTTATGATGTCGTCAAGAGTTTCCAAAAAAATATTCCAACCTTAAAGGAGATATTCATCCTGTTCGGTGAGGGAGAAAATACGCTTTCCAAACTGGAAAAAATTGGCAAAGCCAATCCTGTGCCTTCCTACAAACCGCATTGGTCGGAGACGGCTTTTATTATTTACACGTCCGGCACCACCGGCGATCCGAAAGGCGTGCTCTTGCATCATGGCAACATGACGCACAACGCCAGGGAATGCCGCGAGACGTTCAATATCACTCCGGACGAGATCGGGTTAGCCATTCTCCCCTGGGCGCACAGTTTCGGCCTGACGGCCGATTTGCATTGCTATCTTCTGGGTGGCGGAAGCCTGGGCTTTGCCGAATCCGCCGAAAAACTGGTTGTCAATTTCAGTGAAGTCAAGCCCACCGGCATGTCCGCCGTGCCGCGTGTCTTCAACATTATTTACGACAAAATCCAGCAGGGTGTGGCAGCGGATCCGGAAAAGAAGAAAGTCTTTGACGCGGCGTTAGCCGAGGCCATCAAGAATCGGGGTCTGAAAGAAAAAACCGAAGAATTCAAGTTCTATGACGCGGTGGCCTTTTCCGTAGTCCGGAACATTTTCGGCGGACGACTCAAACATGTTGTCACCGGCGGGGCGATGATGAAGCCTGAAATCGCGCTGTTCTTTGCCGATGTCGGCGTGCCCACCTACGACGGCTACGGTCTGTCGGAAACGTCGCCCGTCATTTCAAACAATTCGCCCGGTCGAGGCAATAAATATGGCACGGTCGGCAAAGCTTTCAAGGACACGAAGGTGGTTATCGATAAATCCCGTGTCGGTGAAGACAGCCCGGATGGCGAAATCGTGGTGTACGGCGCACAGGTGATGCAGGGCTACCATAATAAACCGGCCATAACCAAAGAAGCTATGATGCCCGATACCTGGAACGGATTTCCCGGCGTCAGGACAGGAGACCGCGGCTGGCTTGACGAAGAAGGCTATCTGCACATTACCGGCCGGTTCAAGGATGAATACAAACTGGAAAACGGCAAGTATGTGCATCCCGAATCCATCGAAGGCGAAATGAAATTAATCCCCTATGTGTCCAATGCCTTGGTTTATGGTGAAGGCCGTCTGTATAATGTTGCATTAGTGGTTCCCGACTTTGAGGTGCTTAAAACCAATTCCAAAACATCAGCATGGGCTCAGGGCTCTCCACAAGAAACTATTGCCAACAAAGAATGCACGGATTTTATCTCTCAGCAGATAATCGAACATTTACGTAAATCTTTCGGCGGATATGAAATTCCCCAGAAGTTCCTTTATATTGCCGAAGATTTCTCCGTGGCCAACGGTATGATGACCCAGACGATGAAGCTTGTTCGCCGTAATGTGATGAAACAATACGGAGACCAACTGAAGGCCCTTTACAATACCTGATAGATTGACAGGGAAGAAAAGCAAAATTCCCTTGTCTTCGGTAGAATTTACGACTCACGCCGGCAGTAATTTAAAAATGCTGCCGGCGTGAGTTTTTTTATAATTCATCCTTAACCGTTTGTCTAATCGGTCTTGTATTTTTTCAGAAAATTCACAAAGGTTTGATGATGCGGGCGCACATCGAAGGATTTAAGATAAATCAAATAGAATTTTCTTTCTATCCTGCAGGCGTTGATGGGAATTTCATACAGGAGTCTCGACGCCAGTTCCCGCCTGACCGCGTGAATGGAAATGACCGAAACGCCAAGACCGGCAATCACCGCCTCTTTGATAGCCTCGGAACTGCCCAGCTCTCCGCAGACATTTAGCCGAGACAAACTGATCACTGTGTTGTTTTTCAAGTAGGATTCAAACACATCTCTTGTTGCCGATCCTTTTTCCCGTAAGACAAAAGGCTCCCCAAGCAGTTCGGAGATATCGACGGATCCCTTTTTAATCCACCGGTGACGCCGCGGGACAACCAGAATCAGCCGGTCATTCCAGATAGGTTGTGCCGTCAGTTTCCGGTTGAGCGGCTCTTTTCCGATGCAGCCGATTTCGACCTCTTTATCCAGCACCATATTCAAAACTTCTTCGCTGTCTTCCGTCTTAATGGAAATGCGGATATCGGAATGATTTTTTTTAAAAGCACTCAGGGCATGCGGTAGAATATACGTGGCAGGAATAGTGCTGGCGCCGGCATAGATGTCACCGCCTGTCTTTTCATGCAACTTTTGGATTTTTTCGCCTGCCTCCTTGCGCAGTTTAACCATCCGTTGCGCAGCATTGTAAAGAATTTTTCCTTCCGGCGTGAGAGAAACTCCGGCACTGCTGCGGTTGACCACTTTCACGCCCAGACAATCTTCCACATGGCGGATATTCTTAGTCAAAGCCGGCTGCGTTAAAAGCATGCGCTTGGCCGCCCGGCTGAAACTGCGCTCCTCAACAAGAAAAATCAGCGCTTCCATTTGCTGAAGCGTTAAAATTTTTAAAAGGTCGTCCGTCATGTCTAACTCCATAACATAAATATTCTTTATCTACAAAGTCTATATCGATACACCTGATCAAAATAGATTTTTTACACATTTTGGTAACGACTATTTGTTGATTATGATACTATTCATCGTCACGCAAAAACGTCTCCGGAGAATATCCGATCGACAATATTTTTTTAAGGAGGAATATATGAAACTGACAGACATGTTTTCACTGAAGGGAAAGGTTGCCCTGGTAACGGGCGGCGGCAGGGGC
>Ga0209202_1000423_pt1 | contig 36036 bp, 30 predicted proteins | sample AD_UKC032_MetaG_FD_184416 | JGI IMG/M metagenome (GOLD analysis project Ga0209202, IMG submission 184416) | Active sludge microbial communities of municipal wastewater-treating anaerobic digesters from USA - AD_UKC032_MetaG (SPAdes) (version 2) | ecosystem: Engineered > Bioreactor > Anaerobic >... | reverse complement strand
CGCGCGACCACCTCGCGCTGCTCGACGCGCTGGGCATCGAGAAATGCAATCTTTACGGCCACTCGACCGGCGGCATCATCATCTCGCACATGCTGACCATGGCGCCGGAGCGCTTCGGCAAGGTGCTAATGCTCGACCCGGTCAGCCCGCTCGGCCTGCAGATGAATTCCAGCCAGGTCGGCGTGATCACCGCCATGAAGACCGACCCCGACGTCTGCTTCGCCGGCCTGGCGAGCGCGGCACCGACGCTGTTCCGTCCCGAGACCATGGTCGCCGGGATGATGCCGCAGTTCGCCGACGCCACCAGTGCCACGCAGCGCGAGCTGTTCAAGAAGATCATCGAACGCACCCGCGTGCTGTCCGACGGCATCTGGTTCGGCACGCCACACAACCTCGGGCTGGAATGGGACTCTGGCGCCCTGGCCAGACGCATGCCGGAAATGACCCACGAGCACCTGATCCTGTTCGGCAAGATGGATTACTGGATTCCGCGCGAGCACCTTGACGTGATGGCCGAGAAGCTGCCCAACGCCAAGCTCGAAATCTTCCCCTATGTCGGCCACTCGATGAACCTCGAGCAGCCGCTGCTCTTCGCCCGCGTCTTCGGCGACTACCTCCGCGCCTGATCAAGGCGTTCCGCGTCCGGCCAGCGCCCGCTGGTTGGACAGGAACACATTATCCGCTTCAAGGGCCTCGCCGCTCGCCAGCGCCTGCAACCATTCCCCGGTACTCACCACCGCGGCAAAGCCGGTGTGCATGACGATCGTGAATACCCGATGGATTTCCTCGGCAGTCGCCGTACCCAATGAATTCGCATACGGCAGCGAACCCGCGGCATCATGCAGCAGTTCGACCTTCCAGCCTTCGTGCATGGCCTGACGCACAGTAGCGTCATCGCAATTGTGGGTCATGTAGCCGACGACAGTCAGCGTATCGATCCCGCGCTCGCGCAGCCATGTCCCCAGATCGGTTGCCATCAGCGAACTGGCCATGCTTTTCTCGACCAGATGGTCACGATGGCGCCGCGCCACCTCCGGGTGCAACTCGGCGCCCTGGCTGCCGCGCGCAAACACGGGCGCCCCCTGCGGAAACAAGTGCTGGACGACAACCACCGGAATCCCTGCAGCATGTGCGGCATCCATCGCCCGGCAGATATTGGCCAGTGACTGCTGCACATCGGGGTATTCGATGCGCAAGTTGCCGGTGAAATATTCGTTCTGCACGTCGATGACGATCAGCGCGCGCTTCGGTTGCCGGGACATTTGCTATTCCTCCGTGAGTTGGCGATGGGCCAATTATTCGCCACCGTCGCCAAATTCGCGAGTGACCCGAATGACAACTTTCGATAATATCGGGCCAACCCGACCCGCATGACGCGAGGACTGCGACGATGCCAATCCATGCCGTGACCGTGGTCGCTTTCGACCGCATCAGCGCTTTTCACCTGTCGGTGCCCTGCGTGGTATTCGGCGACGCTCATCCGGGCGTCCCGCGCTTCGACTTCCGCGTATGCGCCTGCGAAGACGGTCCGCTGACCACGACCGCCGGCTTCGGCGTGGCGGTCAGACACGGGCTGGAAGCCGTCGACGAGGCGGATACCGTCATCGTGCCAAGCTGGCGCGACCCGGGCGAGCGGCCGCCGCAACGCCTGCTCGATGCCCTGGTTGCCGCCCATCGACGCGGCGCCCGTGTCGTCGGATTGTGCCTCGGCGCCTACGTGCTGGCCGAGGCGGGACTGCTCGACGGACGCAAGGCCAGCACGCACTGGGCCTATGCACAGGATCTTGCCCGGCGCTACCCGAAGGTGCTCGTCGATCCCGATGTACTCTACATCGATGACGGAAATATTCTGACCTCGGCGGGAACCGCGGCCGGTATCGACTGCTGCCTATATCTGCTGCGCCAGGAGTTCGGCGCAGAAATCGCCAACACCGTCGCGCGGCGCCTGGTGATTCCACCCCATCGCCAGGGCGGTCAGGTCCAGTTCATTGCCCAGCCGTTACCGAACACTGCCCGCGACTCCCGCCTTGCCAGCCTGCTGGATTGGGTACGCGCCAATCTCCATCACCCGCACACGCTGGACAGCCTCGCCGAAAAATCGCTGATGAGCCGGCGCACCTTCACCCGCCATTTCCGCCAGCTGACCGGCAGCACGCTAGGAGAATGGCTCGTCAGCGAGCGCCTGGCATTCACCCAGCGCCTGCTGGAAACTACCGATCAGCCCGTTGAAACCATTGCAGCACTGGCCGGATTCGGTTCGCCGGTATCCTTGCGCCACCATTTTCGCAAGTCCATCGGCGTTTCACCAAGCGCCTGGCGGCAAACCTTTAACGGCGACTGAGTTCAAGAAAAAGGCCGCCCGCAGGCGGCCTTCATTTTGCGAAAAGCAACGCTACTTGGCCAGCCCCGCCGGCTTGTCGACCGCCGCCTGCGCTCCACCGCCCGAGGAAGCTCCGGCAATGCCGGGCAGGCTGGTGGTGAAGGTGTTGTCGACGAAGGACTTTATCGTGTCCTTGAGCACGTTCGGCGCCTTGAACACACCATAGTGCGCGGTCGGATCGGGGAAGCTGGCGAACACTGCACCCGGTGTTTCCTTGGCCGCCTTCCTCGCATTCTCGACCATCAGCCACATGTCGTTATCGACGTGCACCACCAAGGTCCGCGCCTTGATCCGCTTAAGATCCTTGTTGATGTTGTAGTTGAAGCCGGCATCGTTGCGGAACCAGTAGTCGACCGGATCCTCAACCTTGGTCCGCGCGATCCAGGCCGCATTCTGGTTGCCCGTCGGTTCCCAATAGAAGACTTCGCGCTCGATCTTGTCCCACGGCGTCGCCGAGCGGACCGGGAAGGTGAAGCCGGTCAGCTGCAAGCGCGACCACATGAACTGCAGGCCGCGCTTGGGATGCTGGTCGACCGGTAGGTCGTAGTAGTTGCCGTTCGTCTTGCGCCACACCGGGTCACTTTCGATCGCCGCCTGGGCGAGCAGGAAGGTCCACGCGCCGATCGGATCATCGCCGTCCGAGGCGGTCGCGCCGCCGATCGGCATGATCGCCTTGACGTAGCCGCTCGGCGAATGCATCACGCCCCATACCCAGCTCTGCGTGGCGCCCATCGACACGCCGGTCGCCACTTCGACCTGGGCGACCTTCAGGTGGTCACGCAGCAGACGGTAATTGGCCTGCACCATGTCGAAATAACTGTAGCTCGGGAACTTGCGTCCGAGCCCTTCCGACGGCTTGGAAGCGCCCCACAGGCCGATCGCATCGAGAAAGACCACGTAGTACTTGTTGGTGTCGATGGACAGGCCGGGACCGACCACGGCGCCGCCGGAAAAGGCGTTGGCTGGCTGCCCCGTGTACCAGGTGTTGTACATGAAGGTCGAATCGCCCGAATAGAAGGCGTTGACCACGATGGCGTTGATGATCTCGCCGCGGTCGTTGCGCTTCGGCGTGCCGACCGCGATGTAGGCGACCTTGAGCGGCCCGGCGCCCAGCGATTCGAGCGTGGTGCCGCCCTCGCCGCCATTGCGCCAGGTTTCCGGGTCGGCGTCGAGGTTGTACTTGCCGCCGATGCGGAAATTGGAGATTTCGTAATAGCGCTTGTGCTGGTCCTGCGCCATCACCGACGAATTCGGCGTCAGCGGGAACTTCGCATCGGCTGCCGGAGCAACCCCAGGCAGCGCGAAAACGGCCGTCAGCGCCAAGGCAACGATTTGCTTTTTCACGTCAGCTTTCCTCATGTTCGTTTTCATCGCGCACCTCACTTGGCAAGGCCGGCCGGCTTGTCGCCACCGGCAGCAGGCGCGGCGGCAGCCATGGGCTTGGCGCCGTTGATCAGCGAGTCGATCACATCGGGCGTCACCGCATCGACATGGCCGGTCTTCATGAAGCTGACCGTATCGCGGGCGTATTCGAGCGGCACGTCGGTGTGGATGAAGTGCCCGACCCCCGGGTAGATCTTGACCACCGGCGGGTTGCCCGCCGCCGTCATGCGCTCTACGAAGGGAATTATGACCTGCTTCGACTTGTCGTTCAGGCCGTTGAGCGCCGTACTCGGGATGAACGGCTCGATCGCGCCGAAGGCCAGGAAGATCGGTGCCTTGATCTGCGGCAGGCGCTTGTACAGCGAGTTCTGGTCCTCGCGCGCGTTTTCCGAGCACATCGAGAAGGTGTCGTAGTGGAACAGGAAGGCCCATTGCTCGAACTCGCGCTTGTTGCCGGTGATCATCGCGATGCGCTGGTCGGTATGCAGCCGGGAGTACTGCGTGTCGTTGACGAAGTAGCCAGCTGGCGCGGGCACCGCATTGCCGGCGGCGTCACGCTTCTGCCAGTAGAAGAAGTCGCGTACCTGCTGCGGCGTGCGCTTCAATTCGGACTCGACCAGGCCGAACGGCCCCCAAGCGGCTTGCCAGCGATTCAGGTCGCGGCCGATAGCCTTGTCGCAAATCGGCAGTTCCTTGTCGCCCATCTTGAAGTTCTTCGGATATTCCTCGAGGCCGGCCGGTCCTTCGAGCAGCAGACCCTGCACCGCATCCGGGTAGCGCAGCGCATAGCCGAGCACTACCTGTCCACCCTGCGAGTGGCCGTAGTAGTAGGCTTTCTTGACGCCCAGCTTGCCGACCACCAGGTTGTTGAAGGCGTCGCGGATGTCGTCCAGCGTGCGCGCCTGCGGCTTGTCGAGGTTGCCCGGACCGGAGGTGCCGGCCAGCGGCATGTCGGGGACGATGACGCGGAAGCCGCGCTCGACGGCGTACTTGATGACGTTGCCGTAGTGGGCGCCGAACGCGCCCTTGCCGTGGACCATGACGAGGGTCGGCGGGTTGCTCTGCTTGCCGCAGTACTCGTCCATGTAGCCGATCTGCCAGTCGACGCCGTTGCGATCCTTGGCATTGGCGTACTTGACCGGGAAGGGGTAAACGATTTCATCCTTCCAGAACGACTTCTTCGGATCGGGATTCATGTTGACGCGCGGCCGGCGGTAATTCTTCGCCTCGCAAACGATGCCCTGCTCCGCCTGGTTCATGATGCCGGTCGAGCGCATGAAGGCACTGAAGGTCTGGTTGTTCTTCAGGACGTTGGGCGCCTTGAACACGGCGTAGTGCGCGATCGGGTCGCTGAAGCCGGCATACAGCCCGCCCGGGATGGATTCCGACGCCTTGCGCGCGTCGCTGCCCATCAGCCACAGGTCGTTGTCGACGTGCGCGACCAGCGTGCGCGCCTTCATGCCGGGCAGCAGCTTGTCGACGTTGTGGAGTTCGCCGACGGTGTCGCGGTACCACAGGTCGACCGCATCGAACTGGGCGGCCATCCGCTTGAGGGTAACGCCGATGTTCTTGCCGAGACGCGGGTCCTCCTTCCAGGCGAAGACTTCCTTGGATACCTCGTCCCAGCCCAGCGACTGGCGGAAGTTGAGGTCGAAACCGGTCAGCAGCAGCTGCGACCAGTGGAACTCGACGCCCTGGTTCGGGTGCTTGTCCTTGGGCAGCTTGTAGTAATCGGCCTTGGTCTCGATCCAGACCGGGTCGGCTTCCAGCGACGCCTTGGCCAGCTGGAAGGTCCACGCGGCGATCTGCCCGCCCGTGCCGTCGGTGGCCGAGGCGCCGCCGACCGGCATCACGGCCTTGACGAAGTCGGGATACATCAGGCCCCAGTAGTACGACTGGGTGCCGCCCATCGACACGCCGGTGGCCAGCACAACCTGCCCGATCTTCAGGTGATCGCGCAGCAGGCGGTAGTTCAGGTGCACCATGTCGTAGTAGCTGTAGACCGGGAACTTGCGGGCCAGCCCCTCGGAGGGCTTGGAGGCGCCCCACAGGCCGAGGCCGTCGAGGAAGACGACATAGAAGCGGTTGGTGTCGAACATCAGCCCGGGACCGACCAGCGCGCCACCCGCGAAGCCGTTGCCGGACTGGCCGGCATACCAGCTGTTGTACATGGAGGTCGCGTCGCCCGAGAAGAAGGTGCTGATGACGATGGCGTTGATGATCTCGCCCTTCGCATTGCGCTGGGGCGTGCCGACCGCGATGTAGGCGGTTTTCGCCGGGCCGGCGCCGAGCGATTCGAGCGTCGTGCCGCCCTCGCCGCCATTCTCCCAGGCCTTCGGATTGGCCAGGTCGTACTTGCCGCCGATCCGGAAATTGCGGACCTCATAGGTCTGCTTCATCTTGTCCAGCGCGGCGACCGCCGAGCGTTCGGTGACGGCTTGTTGGGCGTGCGCCGCGCAGACCAGCGACAGTGTCATCAGGATCGACACCAGCCAGTTCACGACACTGCGACAACCCAGCGGGCTGCTTGTCATGTCTTGTTCCTCCGTTGATTGATTTTTTGTTTCGCCGGACATGCTGGCGCAGGTCCAGAGCAGTCATAATAGTCTTATTAAATAACGGGTCAAACCCTTTTTCTTCAACTTCAAAATTGCTGCGGAGCACCATGCCAACAGTCCAATTCGGCCATCAACAGGTGCATTACGAGCTGGCCGGCGAACCGGGCCGGCCTGTCATCACCTTCCTTAACGGTCTCACCCAGAACGCGAATTTGTGGAAGAGTTACGCCGAGTATTTCGTGCCGCGCGGTTACCGCGTGTTGGCCTACGACATGCTCGGCCAGGGGCGCTCGTCGAAGCCCATCATCGACATCCCGCTGGCCGACCACGCCGACATGCTGGCCCGCCTGCTCGACGAACTGAAGATCGACAAAACGCATCTGGCCAGCATTTCCTTTGGCGGCATCATTGCGCTCGATTTCGCCATTCGTCACGGCAAGCGCCAGCACAGCCTGGTCGCGATGAGCACCTTTGCCGAGCTGACGCCGCAACTCGAATTCCTCGGCGCGGTGATGACGCAGGGCCTCACCGACGTCGGCCTGCCTTACCTGCAGAGCATGCTCTACCCGATGAACATGAGCTCGGCCTGGATCGCCGCCAACCGCGCGCGCATCCCGGCCATGAAGCGCGCCGGCTATATCGGCAACGACGGCTACGCGATGCAGAACCTGATGGAATCATTCGTCGCGTTCAAACCGCTGACGCCCGATCTGCACAAGATCAAGGTACCGACCCTGATCATGAACGGCGAATTCGATTTCTTCACGCCGCGCGAGTGCCACGAAGTGATTCGCAGCAAGATCGCCAATTCGCGACTGGTCATTGTCCAGCACGCCTACCATGCGTTTACGCTGGAGATGCCGGCGGTGACCATGCGCCAGATCGAAGTCTTCCTCGATCAGGTCAGCACCGGCAACTGGAAAGGCGACCAGAGCGTGTGGATCGCCAACGATGACCCGACTGCCGCCGAGCCATGGCTGCCGATCGCCGGCGACTGGATGCGCGCGGTGCAGGTCGCGGCCCCGGCAATAGTGCCCGCAGCCAGGCGCCCGCCCCGAACCACCGCAAAGACATCCGTCAAAGTACCGGCCAAGACGGCTGTCGCCGCTGCCGGCAAGACCGCCACCCGGAAGAAAACATCATGATCGATCCCGCACGCTTCGACCAGGCCCGTGACCGCATTGCCGCCGCAGGCTTCACCCCGGAAATCCAGAGCAAGATCGCGCTCGTGCTGAGCGCCGCCAAGAGCGGCAATCTGATGTTCCACGCCAACCTGCAATGGATGCCCAACCTGGGCGTCGTCCAGCAGTTCATCATCTCGCAGTCGGCGCGCGAACTCGAGGCGGTGACCCTGCTGGCACGCACCACGCACTGGGCAAGCGACCCAAAACTGGCGATGGAGGCCAACCGTATCGTCGCGCCACTTGTCGCCGCGTGGAGCCAGATCATGCTGCCGCCCGGGCCAATGTTGAACCCGCAGGCTGCCTACCGCGGTATCTCGCTCGGCCATGCGCAACTGGCGCGAATCCGCCTGCTTGCCGTGATCCCGGAAAATGCCGACCCGTTTGACCCGTTCGTTGTCGCCCTGGGCCGCATCGAGCAGGAAAACGGCCGCATGCTGCAGACGCAGATCCGCCTGCTCAAGAGCGTCGGCGAAGACATCCCGCTGGCCGAACGCGAAGCCCTGGTCGAGCAGGACCAGGAACTGGTCGACGCAGTATTCAGCGAATTTCTGGCCTGGCTGGCGGCACCTTGAAACTGGTGCGGTCAACGCAAAAAAGGGCGGCAAATTGCCGCCCTTTTCCAGTCATCGCCCGTTCTATTTGAACGGAATATTCAGCTGCGCATCGAAGCGCAGGTCGTTGGTCGTCGAGTCGACATCCTGAATGGAATTCGTCGAGGCAACCCAGTTGTCGCCCTTCTGCCAGACCTTTGCATAACGGGCACGCAGACGCATGTTTTTCAGGAACCCATCCTGCGGGAACAGGTAGATCAGATCGGTCGCCATTTCGTTCCAGTCGGCCACCGGCAGGTTCGGGTTGCCGTCGACATTGCGATTACTCCGTTGGCCGTAGGTGATGTCAAAGGCAAGTCCTTGGGCGCCCCACGACGAAAAATCGATTGTCGTACCGAGAATCCAGGTCCGTTCGCCCGCCCGCGAGTTCTCCCCAACACGCTGGATGAGGAAGGAAGGACCGATCGAGAAGGGTGAGTAGATCTGGTTTCTGTCCGAGGTCAGGCCGAACGCGGCATAAGGAATCCACCACGGAACCGGACGCGCCTCGAGGTAGAGGCCGCCGTAATTGGTGTTGAAACTCGGCCCAGGCTGCCCGTTGACCCCGCGCATCAGGCTCTCGCCGTTCGATTCCTGGTACATCCATTGAACGCCGACCCGGAAATACTTCTTGTCCTCCATACGGAAGACGTAGTCGTAGTCCGTGTACACCATGTTCAGCATGTTCTGCACATTGTGATACGACGCTGACACCATGCTGTCGTTGGTCGGTTTCCAGTTCATGCCCACGTAGGCCATACCGTTCGAGTCTCCCATCCGGAGGTCCGTGGGATAGAGGAAGACATTCCAGCCGCCCTGATACAGGTTGCGGAATTCGTCGTCGTTGACCTGCTTCATGTTGGTGACGTAGCCGCCGTAATAGCGCAGCGAGTCATCGAGTACCCGGCCCTGAAGCGTCACGGCTTCGTAGGTGATCCAGTTCATGCCGCGGATGTCGCGCGGACCGACCATGCTCTGGTCAAGCTTGTTGAAGAAGCGATAAACCCCGTCCATGAACCACTGGTTCCTGATTGTCTGGCGCCCGATCACCAGGGTGTTTGTGCCGTAGCGCAGACGGGCGTTGGCTTCACCGAAAACGCCATAGCCAGACTGTGTGGGGTCCTTGAGGATGAAGTTATAGGCGTAGTTGTCACTCCAGTTCCCGATGGGATGAACGAAGTTGTAGGTGGCGCCAAACGACAGGAAATCGGCAAGTTCGCCCGTGGTGCCATAGAGCCAGCCACCAATGCCGGCACCTTGCTGGTTGAAGAGCGGTGCGGAAGGAGGATCGCCCAACGACGAGCGTTTGAAGGAGGCGACGCGGAACATGTAACCGATGCTCGCATCGTCCCAGAACGGCAGCCCGCTTTTGCTCGACTTCTCGTCAGTAGCCACGCTCTGCGCCGATGCCGCCCCGGCCAGAAACCCGAGCGCCATTGCCAGCGCCAGCTTGCTGCGCGATGCCGAGAGGACGCCACCTGCTTTATTGTCGTGTTTCATTTTCCATCTCCTCGTTATTGTTTGGAACGCGATTGAATCTGACCACTTGTGACTAACTTCAAGGCAACACCATACCCCAATCTGGATAAAATGCAGTCGCGGTCTACGCCAATTTTGCGGGCAATTTGCCAAATCGCAACACCTGCCAAGGTCTGCCCTGTCCGTTGCCGGAATCAGTGCGGCGCCGGCGAATCCTGCCAGTAGCGTTGTCGCTCATGACGCCACGCGCCAATCTGCACGCCAGATTCGCCCAGGCGAATGCTCAGCGCTCCGTCACGATCGGTCCGCCACAGGCGGGCGCCGCTGGCAGCATGGCGCTCGACCACATCCGCCCTGGGGTGCCCGAAGCGGTTGCGGTAGCCAACCGGAATCAGCGCATCACGCGCGCCGACCACCGCGATGAACTCCGCCGTCGACGACGTGCGGCTGCCGTGGTGCGGGACGAGCAGCACCTCGGCGGCCAACGCCGCGGCGTCGCGCTCGATCAGTACGGCCTCGTCGCGCGCTTCGATGTCGGAAGTCAGCAGCATGCGCTTGCCGCCAGCGTCGATGCGCAGCACGCACGACAGGTTGTTGCTCTTGCGCGCCCCGCTGTAGTCATCCGCCATGGGGTGCAGCACCTCCAGCCGAACGCCATTCCAATCCCAGCGCTGTCCGTTGCGGCACGGCTCGGCATCTGCATCGCCGAGCGACGAAACGACCTTGCCCACAGCCAGCGCCGACCTGACCGAGGCCGTGCCGCCGGCATGGTCGCTGTCGCGGTGCGTCACCATCAGCACATCCACCGTGTCGATACCCAGCGAGCGCAGATAGGGCACGACCACGCGCTGCCCGGCATCGGATTCGCCGCTGTAGAGCGGCCCGGGGTCGTAGATCAGGGTGTGTTCCCGAGTGCGCACCACGACTGCCAGCCCCTGCCCGACATCGAGCACCGTCACCCAGGCCTCGCCCCCGACCGGCCGCGCGACCGGCCAGAAGACCACCGGCACGATCAGCGCCACCCCGAGCAGGCGTCCTGGCACGGCGCGCGGCAAAAGACAGATCGCCACACCGCTGGCAGCAGCGATGGCCGCCCACAGTGGCGGCGCCGGCGCCTGCCAGACGGGCCACGTGGCGCACCACTCCAGAAACAGCATCAGCCAGCCAAGCACTGCATGCGCCAGCGCTGCAATCGGCCACCACGGAATGACTGCAGCGAGTAGCGCCAACGGTGTGACGATGAAGCTTATGACTGGAATCGCCAGCGCATTGGCCAGCGGCGAGACCAGCGAAAACTGCTGGAAGACGAGCAACAACACCGGCAGCGAAGCGAGCGTCGCCGCCCATTGCACGACGCCCCAGGCGCGCACGCGTTCGCGCCAGCCACCGCCTTCGCCGACAAGTGCCGAGCCGACATAGAGCAAGGCGCCGACGGCGCCAAACGACAGCCAGAAGCCTGCCGCCAGAACCGCCCACGGGTCGACCAGCAACACGACCAGAAGTGCCAGGCACAGGATGCGGCTGGGCGCGACGATCCGCCCCGAACTCAGCGCCAGCGCGGCAACGATCAGCATGTAGAGCGTACGCTGCGCCGGCACTGCAAATCCGGCCAACGCCGCATAAAGCAGCGCCGCCAGGCAGCCGGTCCACAGCGCCGCGCGCTGGGCGGGCAGGCGTAGCGCAAGATAGGGAATGCGCCGCCAGAGTCCACCGGCGAGCAGGCCAAACAGCGCCGCCACCATCGTCACATGCAATCCTGAAATCGACATCAGGTGGGTCGTTCCGGTGCGGTTGAAGGTGGTCCACAAATCGCCCTGGATGGCCCGCTGATCACCCACCGCCAGCGCCACCAGAACGCCCGCCCACGGGTAGTCCGCAACCGGCAGCATGCGGGCGAACGAGGCGCGCACGGCATCGCGCAGGCGTTCGACGACATAATCCGGCCGCCAGACCATCTCGCTCAAGCGCTGCGGCGGGTCCGGGCGGACGTAGCCGGTCGCCCGGATGTTGCGTTCGAGCAGCCAGGCTTCATAGTCGAAGCCGTTCGGATTGGCATTGCCGTGCGGCCGCTTGAGGCGCACCGTGAATTGCCAGCGTTCGCCGGGGCGCAACGGCTGGCGCACGAAATCCTCGCCGTCACGGCTGCCTTGGTACCACGACAGCATGATCCGGTGCGGAACCACGGCTGTCGCGGTCAACACCAATTCCACGGTAAATTCGAAGCGGCTGCCCTGGCTGAAATCCTGCGGCAGTGCGGCGACCACGCCGACCACCTGAATGTCGCGCCCCTCCCACGCCGCGGGCAACTCGTCGGCGAGGCGAATGTCGGCGCGCCACGCGCCCCATGCGAAACCGAGCAGCAGACAAGACAACAGCGCCGGAATGCGCGCCGGCTGCCGGCCGGCCCAGTAAAGCGCCGGCCCGCCGAGCACCAGTCCGGCCAGCGCCCAAGGCCACACCGGCGGCAGTTCCGGCTGCATCTGGAGCACGATGACGCCAGCGGCGAAGGCGAGAATATTGAGGCGCATCCTGCAATAATAGAGGGACACCATGCGCAAGTACCTGAAAAAATACCTGCCCGACCACGAGGCGATTCACGGCAATCGCTGGCTGCGGCCGTTCCGCAATTCGCTGCTGCACCCGCGGCTGTGGCACCTCAACCGCCACTCCGCCGCCGGCGCCGTCGCGGCCGGGCTTTTCTGCGGTCTAATTCCCGGGCCACTGCAGATGCTTGGCGCGGCGGTCTGCGCCTTGGTCTTTCGCGTCAACCTGCCGCTGGCGCTGCTGGTCACCCTTTACACCAACCCGTTCACCATCGTGCCGCTCTACCTGCTGGCCTACCAGATCGGCCGCATCGCCACCGGCGACAGCGCCGGCTTTGTCGAGCCGCCGGCCTTTACGATGACCCAGTTCGTCGAATGGACGCAGGCCATGCAGACCTGGATGATCGGCGTCGGCAAGCCACTCGGCATCGGCCTCGTGTTGCTCGCCGCGACGCTGGCAGTCACCGGCTATTTTCTGACCAAGGCGGCCTGGCGCTTCTGGCTGATCCGCGCCTGGCGGCGTCGTCAGGCGCGCTGAACGCGGCAACGCTCAGTCCTTGCGCCCCTTGGCCACCAGGTAGAGGATCAGCGCGCCGATCACGAGGGCCAGCGCGCCACCAAAGCGCAGCAGATCGCGTTCGCCGTCCCAGCCGACCGCCTCGCGCATGAAGAGCACCGCGAGCACCGCGATGACGCTGCTCACCAGATGACTCTTGAGATCGTCGAGGTCGCTAATCTTCAGCCAAGCCGGCAGCGGCAATTCAGGATCGACGAACAGACGGTACAGGCCGAGGCCGATGATCTGGGCGACGATGGCGATCAGGAAAATGTCGACCGCCTCGATCAGCCCGACCGCCAGCACCTTGGCCAGCTTTGGCGAGAGCGTTCCGCCACGGGCCGTGTCGACCATCGCCGTGGCCACGACCAGCGCCTCGTAAACCAGCAGGGCCACCGAGGCGAGCAGGATGCCGAAGACAGCGACGATGGTGACGTAACGACTGAGTACGAGCAGGCGGGTAAGCATTGTTCAGAGTTTTCTTCGATTAATTTCCAGGCCAGCCGAATATGATGATGCCCATATTCGAGTGCTATAAGCTCGTAATTCAGGAATATATCGCTTCCTCGAACAGCGAGCGGATTGTCACCTTCTTCACCTCCGGCCGGTCCGGCACCGCGTAGAGCACCGGCGTGATCATTTCCTCGAAGATGCCGCGCAGGCTGCGCGCGCCGACCTTGAACTCGAGCGCGAGGTCGGCGATCTGGCCGAAGACCGCCGGCTCGATCACCAGTTCGACGCCCTCGTTCTGCAGGATGGCGCGGAACTGGCGGTAGATCGAATGCTGCGGCTCGATCATGATGCGCACCATCGCATCCTTCGACAGTTCGCGCAGGCGGGCGATGATCGGCAGACGGCCGGCGAATTCGGGAATCAGGCCGAAGCGGAAGAGATCGGTCGGCTTGACGCGGGCGTTGAGGCGGTCGAGCACCTTCTGGTCGTCGCTCTGCGAGGTGGCGATGAAGCCGAAGGCCTGCGTCTCGGCGAGAATGCTTTCCAGCCCGACGAAGGCGCCGCCGCAGATGAAGAGGATCTGCGTGGTGTCGATCGTCTGCCCGCCCTTGAGGCGCACCAGGGCGCCCTCCATGATCTTGAGCAGCGCGTGCTGGACGTTCTCGCCGGAAGCGGCGCGCGCCTGGCCACTGATCGCCTTCAGCTTGTCGACCTCGTCGATGAAGACGATGCCGCGCCCGGCCTTTTCGATATCGCCGCCGGCGCGTTCGAGCAGGCGCTGGAGGATGGCGTCGAGTTCCTCGTTGACGTATTCGGTCTGCGCCAGCGAGGTCGCATCGGCGGTGACGAAGGGCAGTTCGAGCACGCGCGCCAGCGTTTCGCAGAGCAGCGTCTTGCCGGTGCCGGTCGGGCCGATCAGCAGTATGTTGCTTTTGAGCATTTCCAGGCGGTCGACCGCAACCATCTCGACCTTGCGGAAATGCGAATAGACGGCGACGGCGAGAATCTTCTTGGCGTCATCCTGGCCAATCACATGGCGGTTCAGCTGGGTGACGATTTCACTGGGTTTCATCGGTGCATTCCCTGCACTTGAGCAGTCGCAACAGACCAACTGCTATCATCTATCAAATCAGAGTCCCAGATATGCGCTTGATCTAGTGCCTCCAGAACGGCCTGAAATGATTTCGAGTCTGAAAAAATCAGGACAGCACGCAGTGCCTCCATTGGATTGCCAGGAATCCAATGCGCGTAATTCCGTTCGTATGCTGTTGTTGCGCGGCGATCTTCGAGTGCGAACTTTGTTAGCCAAAGCAGATTTCCACATTTGCTCCGAAACTCAGTAGGAAACTTCTTTCTTAACTCGGCAATTTCCTTAGGATTGGCATTGGCGGGTACTTCACGAAATGTCCGGTCGAGTTTCGTTGGATCTAGAGCAATAACAACCTTCGGAACACCACCATACTCCACTGCTTTATCTAGTCGGTCTGCAAAAAAATGCGCATCAGTGGGTTCCACGTCAATCCCTGCACTGAGGACCTGCGGCAAGCGGTCAATACTGACACCTCGGAACTCGCTCCTTAGAAGCCCAAGCTTGCAGTCTGGATCAATGAAATTGATAAGCCAGTCACAGTCGCACCGGAACTTAATATTTGCGACGAAATCTGTTTCACCTTCGATCAATAGAACGGGTGCAGGGGTCTCCCTCAAGGTGATTCTTGTGATTTCTGGCATAACCAACAGTCGCCTCCCAGTATGTCTCGGCCCAACCACCGGGGACAGGCCACGTTATAAATGCGAGTTTTCTCCATTGTAATGCTTGCAACCTGCGGGCAAATCCAAATGACCGAACCCACACCGCTGAAAACACCGCTTGACGTATGCACAAACATACACACAATCAACCCATGCGCTACAGCTACGACCCGAAGAAACGCGCAGCGAACCTGAAAAAGCACGGTTACGACTTCGAGGACGCGCCCTAGGTCATCGAAAGCGACCGCACGGTGACCTTCGAGCACCGCCGCTTTGCCTTCGACGTGCAGCGATTCATTACCTTGGATATCTTGCGGGAGAATGTGGTGGTTATCGCCGCCACCGAGATGGATGAAGAAATCCGGTTGATTTCGAAGCGGAAGGCAGAGCGAAATGAGCAAGAAATCTACGACAGCAATCTTTGACGAAGACACCCCCATCACCCAAGCCGACATCGACGCCGGCAAGCTGGTCTTGCGCAAGCGAGTCGAAGGCCGAGTAGCGCTGCCCAAGAAGCGCGTTACCCTCTACCTCGACGCCGCCCTGGTGGAGCGCTTCAAGGAAATGGCCGGCGAGCGCGGATATCAGACGCTCATTAATGAGACACTGAAAAACTCGCTTCAACAGTCCGACATGGAAGCGACAATCAGGAAGGTAATCCGCGAGGAATTGAAACCTCGGAAGGCGGCGTAGTCTTCACCCGCCCCCGGCGGAAAACAGGGGCAGACGCCGATTTCCCCGCGCGGCACTGCGAATGCCTGGCACTTGCAGCGCTTGGACTTCTCGCAGCACCCTACTCGCCGACCAGCACGCCGTCGTTCAGATGCATGACCCGGTCGGCGCGGGATGCCAATTGCAGGTCGTGCGTCACCATGACCAGGCTGGCACGCTGCGAGCGCACTTGGGCGAGCAGCAGGTCGAAGACGACGCCGGCGGTCTGGCGGTCGAGGTTGCCGGTCGGCTCGTCGGCGAGGATGCACGAGGGCGAACTGACCAGCGCCCGGGCGATGGCCGCGCGCTGGCGTTCGCCGCCCGACAGTTCGCCGGGGCGGTGTTCCAGCCGGTGGCCGAGGCCGACGGCCGTGAGCATTTCGGCAGCGGCCGCCAGCGCCTGGTCGCGCGCCTGACGGCGGATCAGAAGCGGCATGGCGACGTTTTCCAACGCCGAAAACTCGGGCAGCAGGTGGTGGAACTGGTAGACGAAGCCGAGGTGCTTGTTGCGCCAATCGCCGCGGTCGACCTCGCCCAGGGCCGAAAAATCGCGGCCCATCAGGCGCACGCTACCGGCGGTCGGCGCATCCAGCCCGCCGAGCAGGTGCAGCAGCGTACTCTTGCCGGAACCCGAGGCGCCGACGATGGCCAGCGTTTCGCCGGCCGCTACTTCGAGGTCGACGGCCGACAGCACCGCCACCTCCAGCCCCGCATTGCTGAACTTCTTGCCCAGCCCGCTGGCCGCGAGAATCACGTCACTCATAGCGCAGCGCCTCCGCCGGATTGACGCGCGAGGCGCGCCAGCTTGGGTAGAGCGTCGCCAGCAGCGCCAGCACGAAAGCGATCAGCGTGACGCCCCAGACGTCGCCCCATTGCAGGTCGGACGGCAGGTCGGAGATGTAATAGACCTCCTTCGACAAAAATTGCACGCCGAAGAGATTCTGGATGAACGGCACCACCACATCGATATTGAGCGCCAGCGCGACCCCGCCGGCGATGCCCATGCCGAGCCCGATGAAGCCGACCAGCGCGCCCTGGATGACGAACACCGCCATGATCGACAGCGGCCGCGCGCCGAGCGTGCGCAGGATGGCGATGTCGGCCTGCTTGTCGGTGACCGCCATGACCAGCGTCGAAACGAGGTTGAAGGCGGCGACGGCGACGATCAGCGACAGGATGATGAACATCATGTTCTTCTCGATCTGCACGGCGCGGAAGAAATTGGCGTGGCTCTTGGTCCAGTCGCTGATGTAGGCGTTGGCATCGACATGGCGCACCAGTTCGCGCGCAATGCGCGGCGCCTGGAAAAGATCGTCGACCTTGAGCCGGACGCCACTGACCCGGTCTCCCATCTGGTAGAGCGTCTGCGCGTCCTCCAGGTTGACCAGGGCCAGCCCGCTGTCGTATTCGTACATGCCGACCTCGAAAATGCCGACCACCCTGAACGATTTCAGGCGCGGGATCACGCCGGCCGGCGTCACCGTGCCCTGCGGCGCGATCAGCGTCACCTTGTCGCCGGTGAACACGCGCAGCGAACGGGCGAGGTCGGCGCCGAGCACGACGCCGAATTCACCGGGACGCAGATCGTCGAGGCTGCCGCTCTTGATCGTCTGGCGGAAGTCGGCGACGCGGTCTTCCTGATCGGGCAGGATACCGCGCACCAGCGCCCCCTTGACCCCGCCTTCGAAGGTGAACATCGCCTGCGACTGGACGAAGGGGGCGGTCGCGCGCACTTCCGGGTGTTTGGCCGCCTGCGCCGCGATGCTCTGCCAGTTGGTCAGTTCGCCATTGATGCCGGCAATCTGGATATGCGAAGCCACCCCGAGGATGCGCGTGCGCAGTTCCTTCTGGAAACCGTTCATCACCGAGAGCACGACGATCAGCGCGGCGACGCCGAGGCCGATGCCGAGCATCGAAATCAGCGAAATGAAGGAGATGAAATGGTTGCGGCGTTTGGCGCGCGTGTAGCGCAGACCGATCAGCAGTTCGTAAGGCAGGGCCATGCGGCGGGGGCGGGATCCGGAAAACCGCTATGGTACACTCTCGCGCCTTCCCCTGACGCCTTCCGGCCCCGAATCCGTGCACCTGACCCTGCTTGTCCCCGAACTGATCTGGCCCGAGCCGGCCGATCAATTCACCCTCGGCAAGCTGAGCGCGCCCGGCCTCGAATGGCTGCTCGCCCGGTCCGGTTTTGAGCGCGGCCCGCGCCGCCCCTTCGAAACCGTCCTCGCCGATTGCTTCGGTCTCGCCGGCGCAGCCTGCGGCCCGCTGCGCCTGCTCGGCGAAGGCAGCGACGACGCGCGCAGCGGCCACTGGCTGTGCGCCGACCCGGTGCACCTGCGCTTCCACCAGGAGCGCATCATCCTCGCCGATGCCGGCGCCTTCGATCTGGCCGACGACGAGGCGCAGGGCATTGTCGAGTCGCTGAATGCCGAATTCGCCGACATCGGCCGCTTTCATGTCGCCAGTTCCCGGCGCTGGTATCTGCGCCTGAATGTCGCGACCGACCATCCGGTCGAACCGCTTTCCGCCGTTGCCGGTCGCCGCGTCGACGGCGAACTGGGCGGTAGCGCCCTGCCCCTGACCCGCTGGCTGAACGAAGTCCAGATGTTCCTGCATGGCCACCCGGTCAACGAGCGCCGCCAGGCCGCCGGCCAGCCGGCGATCAACAGCCTGTGGCTATGGGGCGGCGGCACGCTGCCAGCGGCGGCGGCGGCGGCGGCCAGTTCATTTTCCGCCGTGTTCGCCGACAACCCGCTGGCCGCCGGGCTTGCCCGCGCCTGCCGCATGGCGCTGCACGGCCGCCCGCATAGCCTCGGCGACATGCTCGCGCACGGCGGCGAGCGGCCGCTGGTCGTCCTCGACCAGTTGCTGCCGTGCGTCCTTTATGAAGACGGGGACGGCTGGCGCCGCGACTTCGAAGACCTCGAAACAAACTGGTTCGCGCCGCTCAGAAAATCCCTCGGAAATCCGGTCGACCGCGTCAACCTGGTCGCCCCCACCGCTTATGGCGACCTGCGCTACACGCTGGGCGCCGGCGAACGCTGGAAGTTCTGGAAATCCGGCCAGCCGCTCGCCGACCTGGCCAGTCAACTCGCCGGAGGCAAAGCCGCTTGACCCGCATCGTCACCCGCAACATCCCGCCACGCGTCGTCTGGCAACTCGAACAGCAGGGCCTGCACCCGCTGCTCGCCCGCCTCTACGCCTCGCGCGGCGTCACCGACAGGGCCGAACTCGATTACGAGCTGAAGTCGCTGCTGCCGCCCGCCAGCCTCACCCACGCCGGCGATGCGGCGGACCTGCTGGCCGATGCGATCGAGGCCGAGGCCAAAATGCTGATCATCGGCGATTACGACTGCGACGGCGCCACGGCCACGGCGGTCGGCGTGCGCGCCCTGAAGATGCTTGGCGCCGATGTCGACTTCCTGCTGCCCGACCGCTTCAAGCTCGGCTACGGGCTGTCGCCGGAAATCGTCGACGTCGCCGCGCAGCAGTCGCCCGACCTGATCATCACCGTCGACAACGGCATCGCCAGCATCGAGGGTGTCAATCGCGCCCGCGAGCACGGCATCGCGACGCTGATCACCGACCACCACCTGCCGGCTGAAACGCTGCCCGAAGCCGACTGCATCGTGAACCCGAACCAGCCCGGCTGCGACTTCCCGTCCAAATGCATCGCCGGCGTCGGCGTCATGTTCTACGTGATGCTCGCCCTGCGCGCCGAACTGCGCGAGCGCGGCTTCTTCGCCGACAAGGCGGAACCCAATTTCGCCAGCCTGCTCGATCTGGTCGCGCTCGGCACCGTCGCCGACGTCGTGAAGCTCGACCGCAACAACCGCATCCTGGTCAGCCAGGGCTTGAAGCGCATGCGCGCCGGCCAGCTGCAGCCCGGCCTTGCCGCGCTGTTCAAGGCGGCCGGCCGCGACCCGAAAAAGGCGACGGCGATGGACCTCGGCTTCATTCTCGGGCCCCGGCTGAACGCCGCCGGCCGCCTCGCCGACATGCGCCTGGGCGTCGAATGCCTGCTCACCGAAGACGCCAGCCGCGCCCTGCAGATCGCCCAGCAGCTCGACGCGCTCAACCGCGAACGCCGCGAAATCGAGTCGGACATGCAGGAGCAGGCGCTGCTCCTGCTTGAATCGCTGGACGCCAACGATGCCGCGCCGGGCATCGCGTTATTCGATGCAAGCTGGCACGAAGGCGTCGTCGGCATTCTTGCCTCGCGCATCAAGGACAAGCTGCACCGCCCGGTGTTCGCCTTCGCGCCCGGCGAGGGCGGCATCATCAAGGGTTCCGGCCGCTCGATTCCCGGGCTGCACCTGCGCGACGCGCTCGACCTCGTCGCCAAGCGCGCCCCCGGCCTGTTGCTGCGTTTCGGCGGCCACGCCATGGCGGCCGGCGTCACGGTCAACGGCGAAAACTTCGAGAAATTCCGCGATCTCTTCGCCGAGATCGCCGGCGAACTGCTCGCCCCGGCCGACCTGACGCGCACGCTGGAAACCGACGGCGCGCTCGAAGGCGGCTACATTTCGCTCGAAACGGCGCGCCTGCTGCAGAACGAAGTCTGGGGCCAGGGCTTCCCGGCGCCGCTGTTCATGGACGAATTCGAGGTCGAGCAGCAGCGCGTGCTCAAGGACAAGCACCTCAAGCTCAGGTTGAAAAAGGGCAACGCCCGTTTCGAGGCGATCCAGTTCAATTTCACCGCGCAACCCGGCAACCGCACCCGCGTCGCCTACCGGCTGACCGTCAACGAATACATGGGGGTTGAATCGCCGCAGTTGATGGTCGAGCACCTGGCCTGAACAATCCGGCCAGGCACTCGCCTACATCCCCAGATATGCCGCGCGCACCTGTTCGTTGCTGATCAGTTCCTGGCCGGTGCCGGTCAGCGTGATGCTGCCGGTTTCCAGCACGTAGCCGCGGTCGGCGATGGCCAGCGCGGCGAAGGCGTTCTGCTCGACCAGGAAGATGGTCATCCCCTGGCTCTTCAGCGTCTTGACCACGTTGAAGACCTCCTCGACCAGCAACGGCGCCAGGCCCATCGACGGTTCGTCGAGCAACAGCATCTTGGGCCGCCCCATCAGCGCGCGGCCGATCGCCAGCATCTGCTGCTGGCCACCGGACAGCGTGCCGGCCGGCAAGGCGCGTTTTTCCTTGAGGATCGGGAACATCGCGTAGATCTTTTCCAGATCATCGGCCACCTGATGCTTGGGCTGGGTGTAGGCGCCGAGGCGCAGGTTGTCTTCGATCGACAGCGGGCCGAAGACCTGCCGCCCTTCCGGGCTCTGGCAGATGCCGCGGCGCATGCGCAGGTCGGAACGCAGCTTCGAGATATCCTCGCCATCGAAAACGATCTTGCCGGCACTCATCGGCTGCACACCGGACAGCGTGCGCAGGAAGGTGGTCTTGCCGGCGCCGTTGGCGCCAACCAGGGCAACCGTCTCGCCGCGCCGGACTTCGAGATCGATGCCCTTGAGCGCCTTGATCCGGCCATAGCAGCTTTCCATGCCCGACACCGACAGCAGCACGTCGCCGCCACCGGCCAGCAAGCCCGGCTGTAGTTCGCCGGCGCTGCGCGCCCCGAGGCCGACCGATTCCGGCGCCAGGCTGACGATACGGTGGAACAGTTCGCGGAACTCGGCCTTGGCCTGGCCGCCGAACAGCGGGTCCTCATTGTCGAGGAAGGCGCGGTCGATCTCGGCCCAGTCGTCGGCCGTCAGCACCTCGCGGGCGAGCGGCATGGCGTCCTTTTCCTCGCTGCGCAGGTGACTCTTGATGCCCTGGGTGTAGCTGCGCAGCGCGGAAGTGAAGGCCGCGTTGTTTTCGCCGCCGGCCGCGGTCAACGCCAGTTTTGCCCGCAAATCGCGCAGGTTTTCCGGGCCGTTGCGGTGCTCGGCCTGCAGGCGGTCAAGCATTGCCCCGGCCTCCGGCGAGCGTTCGCGCATCAGGCGGAAGAGGAAGTCGTCCTCCTTCGCATGGTGGGCGCGATCCATGTAGTGCTCGATGTAGTCGAACACCGAACTGAAAAAAGGCGTCTCGACCTTGCCGCCGCCGTCGATTTCGTCGGCGACCAGATCGAGCGTCGTGGCGATGCGCCACAGGTTCTGGTGTTCTTCGGTGATGATGCGCAGTGCTTCCATGTTCTATTCCTCAGGCATGCGCGCCAAGATAGGCGGCGATCACATCGGGATTTGTTCTGATTTCCTCGCCCGTACCCTCGGCCAGCTTCTTGCCGTAGTTGAGAACGAGGATGCGGTCGGACAGGTTCATGACCATCTTCATGTCGTGCTCGACGAGCACGACGGTGACGCCGGAATCGGCGATCTTGCGCACCAGATGATCGACCTCGATGGTCTCCTTGGGGTTGAGGCCGGCAGCCGGTTCGTCGAGGAAGATCAGGCGCGGCTTCATCGCCAGCGCGCGGGCGATTTCCAGGCGCTTCAGGGCACCATAGGACATCGCATCGGCCCGCGTTTCGACATACTGGCCGAGGCCGACGAAATTCATCAGTTCGGACGCCTCCTCGCGCAGTTCGGCATCGCGCTTCTTCAAGCCCGGCAAACGCAGCGCCGCCTTGACCAGGTTGCGGTCGAGCCGCAGATGGGCGCCGACCATGACGTTCTCTACGGCGCTCATGTTCATGCAGATCTGCAGATTCTGGAAGGTGCGCGCCACGCCACGGGTGGCCAGCTCGTTCGGCGACTTGCCGTGGATGGCCTCGCCGTCGAGGGTGATTTCGCCCGTCGTCGGCTTGTACACCCCGGTAATCAGGTTGAACAGCGTCGTCTTGCCGGCGCCGTTGGGGCCGATCACGGCATAGACGATGCCGGCATCGATGTTGAAGGTGACATTCTGGACGGCCTTGACGCCGCCGAAATGGATGGAGAGATCCTTGACCTGGAGCATGCTCATGATCACTCCCCCTTTCCGAATTTGGCAGCCAGCGTCGGGACCAGACCCTTGGGCAGGAAGATCATCGACAGCATCAGGATGGCGCCGAAGACCACGGTTTCCCATCCTTCGAAAGTCGCCAGCGCCTGCGGCAGTGCAGTCAGTAGCACGGCGCCGACCAGTGAGCCGTAAACCGAGGCCATGCCGCCAATCACCACCATGGTCACCAGTTCGATCGAATGGAAGAAATCGGCGAAATTGGGGCTGACGAAACCGACATAGTGCGCAGTGACGCTGCCCATCAGGCTGGCGAAGACGGCGGAGAGCACGAAGATCGCCACCTTGTAGCGGACGACATCGACACCGACCACCTGCGAGGCGACTTCCGACCCGTGCAGCGCGCGCAGGGCGCGGCCGAACGGCGAGTCGATCAGGTTCAGCGAAGCCCAGACCGAGACCGACAGCAGGAGGGCGACAACCCAGTACCATTGCTTGTCGTTAGTCAGCTCGAAGCCGAACATGCCCATCGCCGGCACCGGCATGCCGTCCGGCCCGCCGGTCCATTGCGCCTCGTTGCGCAGCGCAATGTTGATGATGATGCCGAGGCCCAGCGTGGCCATTGCCAGGTAATTGCCCTTGAGCTTGAAGATCGGCCGCGCGACCACTGCTGCGAGCAGGCCAGTGGCTGCTGCACCGGCGCCCATCGCCAGCAGCGGATGCCAGCCGAAATGCGTTGGCAACACCGCGGAGGCATAGGCGCCGATGCCGAGAAAACCGGCGTGACCAAGACTGATCTGGCCGGCGAAGCCGATCAGCAGGTTGAGGCCGAGGACGATGACCGCGTTGATCGCCATGCGGATGGCGAGGTCGAGGTAGAAGCTGTTGGGCACGATGAAGGGCAGCACCAGCAGGATGGCGATGACCAGATAGAGGCCGTTGTAGACGCTTTTTTTCATGTTTACACCCGGTCCGTAGATTTGCCGCCGAACAGGCCGCGCGGCATGAAGAAGAGAATCAGCAGGATGAGCACGAAGGGAATCGCGTCCTTGTAGGCCGACGAGATGTAGCCGGCGCCCATCGCTTCGAGAATGCCGACGAGCAGGCCGCCGACGACAGCACCGAGGCCGTTGCCGAGGCCACCGAGCACGGCGGCAACGAAGCCCTTGAGGCCGAGCATGATGCCGACGTCGTAGGAAGTCAGCGTGATCGGCGTAATCAGGATGCCGCCCAGCGCGCCGAGCGCCGCCGACATGGCGAAACTCATGAACAGCACCCAGCCGGTATTGATGCCGACCAGCTCGGCGGCCAGCCGGTTCACCGAGGTGGCGAGCATGGCCTTGCCCTGCAGCGTGCGATTAAAGAAATACCAGAGCGCGACCACCACGATGGCGGTGACACCGAGCACCCACAGGCTTTGCGGCATCAGCGTGGCGCCGAGGATGTCGATCGGCGTTTCGCCGGAGAAGGCCGGCAGGCTGTGCGTGCCCTTGCCGAAGATCACGCTGGTGAGGCCGCGGATGACCAGCGAGGCACCGATGGTGATGATGATCAGCGTCACCGTCTCGGCCCCCCTGACCGGCTCGATCGCCAGTTTCTCGATCAGCACGCCGACGATGGCCGGGATCAGGATGGCGAGCAGCAGCGCGACCGGCAGCGGCAGGCCGGCCTGCACGAAGAACACCGCGAGCATGCCGCCGAGCATGATGAATTCGCCCTGGGCGAAGTTGATCACGTTGCTGGCGTTGTAGATCAGCGTGAAGCCGAGGGCGGCCAGCGCGTAGGTGGCGCCGACGGTGATCCCGGAAAACAGGAATTGCAGGAACTGGGCAAGCATCACGCACTCCTTCTCTGTGGGTAAAGGGTTTTCATCTTGTTTCCTTTGTCGTTATAGAGGCATTGCTGCGCCCCGGCAGGTCTACCTGTGGGGTGCGGCAACTGTTCAAACCGGCAACAAATGGTCGGCATCGGCGACCACGGGTTGCTGCTGGGCGAAGAAACCTTCGGTGTGGATCAGTTCGTCCACCGCGCCCTGTTTTTTGGCGGCGGCGACACAGGCATCGACGAACTCCGGGCTGCCGGCGGCGAAGATGGTGTGCTTCGACAGATCCTTGAACAATTGCGGCAGCACCACATCGATGCGGCCGGCCAGGTAGCCCTCGGCCTGCTCGCGGGTCAGCGTGATCTTGTAGTCGAAATTGCGGTGCTTTGTCCGCCACCAGGCCATCATGCCCTGGCTATAGACATCTTCCCGGGTGCGCGCCGAGAACAGCATCGTCACCGGCTTCTTGAAGCCGCGGCGCAATGCCGCTTCGGCGAGCGCCAGCACCGGCGCGAGGCCGGTACCGGCGGCCAGGCAGAGAACCGGGGTATCGACCGACGGGTCACCGATGAAGGTGCCGTAGGCGCCGGAAATCTTGACGTTCTCGCCAACGGCCAGCTGGTCGTGAATCCAGTGGCTGGTGAGGCCGCCATCCTGCCGGGCGACCTGCAGCACCAGTTCGCCATCCGGGCGCGGTGCGTTGGAAATGGAGTAGGCACGGGCCGGAATGTCGGCGCGTGGATTGCCGACCGTCACGTACTGGCCGGGCCAGTAGCGGATCGGCTGGCCGACCGGACGCAGGCGCAGTTCGACGACGCGGGCGGCAATGGTCCGCTTGTCGACGACGACGAACAGCGCATCCTCGCGCGGCGGGAAGAGCTTCGGCTTGGCATCGAGGGTGCCCCATTCGATGACCAGTTCCTCGGAAATCGGCTTGGCCATGCACATCAGGCCGTAGCCCTGCTTGCGCTCATCCTGCGACAGCGCCATGTCGAGCACCATGCCCTGGTCGAACTGACCGGCGGTGACCTTGACCTTGCATTCGCCGCAGGCGCCGGCGCGGCAATTGTTGGGCAGGGCATACCCTGCCTTTTCCAGCGCCATCAGCACGGTGTCGCCGTAGGCGCAATCCACCGCCTTGCCGGAAGGCTGCATCACGATACGAGTCATTTTTGTCCCCTGACTGTATAGGTTTCTCTTTTGCGGCAAGGCCGGCAACCCTGGACGGGCACCGGCCGCTTTTCATGCCATATTTGCGGTTGACCGCACTCAGAAGACCGGAATGATGTCTTCCATGTCGATCTCGGAGACTTCCTGGCCGGTGATGCCGACTTCCGGGATCGCCGGGAACGGGATGTTGTAGCGATCGAGGACCCCCTTGAGGTTGATCATCGCGTTCTTCCAGTTTTCCAGCTTGGCCTCGTAGCTCGGGATGCCGAAACCGGCGCCACGCGCCACTTCCTCGCCTTCACGCTGGTTGGCGATGAAGTCTTCCGGCAGATCCCAGAATTCCATCGGCGGCTCGAACAGCACGGCCGAGAGGAACAGGTAGCCGGCGCGGATCTGCTTGGTGACGACCGCTTTCGTGGACTCGTCGAGACCCGGGTAGTCGCGCTCCATCACCGCCATGCAGATCGCCATGTGGCGGCCTTCGTCGCGGCCGATGTTCTTGAAGCCTTCCTTGAACACCGCTTCGCGGGAGTTGTCGAACATCTGCTTGAAGATGGTGGCGGCAGCGATCTCGCCCATCAGGAAGGAACTGAACAGCACGGCGAGGTCATACTTGGGCACGGCCTGCTTGTAGCCGGTCCAGTAGCGCGAGCCGTTGAAATAAAGCCATTTGACGTTCTTCTGCAGGCGGCGGCCGAGGTCGGTCTTCGGTTCGTAGGTGATCGGGTCCGGGTGACCGAGCATCTTGGTGATCGCCAGGCCGCACATGATTTCGTGGTTCTGCTCGTCACGAGTGACGGAGAAGAAACACTTGCGGACGGGGTCTTCCTCATGCACTTCGTAGGTCTTGATCAGCGCTTCAGCAAACACCGGAGGGGCCGATGCATCGAACACCGACAACAGACTCCACCAGTACGCGATGGATTCGCGCTCTTCCCACGTGTAGCTGTCTACATCCAGCGTATCCCAGGGCAGCTTCTCCGGATCCCAGTTCTCGCGCAGCGAGGCCTCCCAGACTTCCTGCAGCTTCTTGGTCTTGCTATTCCAGGACAGCGGATAGATGTTGGGCTGCTGGATTTCCGGCGGGAATTCCATCTTGTCTGCAAAACGTTCCTTGTTACTTGCCATGTCTCACTCCTCGATAGGGATTTTTGATCAGTTTGCCAACCCACCAGACCTGTCCGGTGGCGCTGGACGAATAATGATACCGATCACAGCGTGTTGTCAATAGTTTTTGTATCTGTTTCGTTAAATTTTCTTTCGGAACAGATTCTGCAGTTCAGAACAATGACGCATATTTGCATATTTTTTATCTTTAAATATTTGTTTTTACGTGTAGTTTTTTGTGTTTCATAATCGGTTTCGTAGTTTGGAATCATCAAAATGTAAAATTTTTTTGATACTTTTATTTGACTTTATATAAATCATTCAGTATCGTTCGATCAGCCTGTTGCTGCCCTCACCACCCAAGAACAACATCACCAAGGAGATATTGATGACCCATCCCCTGCTGGAAAAACACCGCGCCACACTCGAAGGCGCCCTCAATGCCATTCATACCCGTGGTTACTGGTCCGCCTATAACGAGATGCCAAGCCCCAAGGCCTATGGCGAAACTGCAGCCGAAGACGGCAAGAAGTCGTTCGAGGGCCATCTCAACAAGAAGTTCGAGCTGGGGCAACCGGGCCAGAGCGGCTGGACCGGTGGCGAACAGTCGCCCTACGGCATCGACCTGAATGTCCAATATCCCGTCTGTGACCATGAGGCATTGATCGCTGCCGGCCAGCAGGCGATGACCGGCTGGCAGCAGGCCGGCAGCGAAGGTCGTGCCGGCATCTGTCTTGAAATCCTTGATCGCTTGAACAAGCAGAGCTTCGAGCTCGCCCACTCGGTGATGATGACCACCGGCCAGGGCTGGATGATGGCCTTCCAGGCCGGCGCGCCGCATGCCCAGGATCGCGGCCTCGAAGCCGTCGCGTACGCCTACCGCGAAATGAAGTTCGTCCCCGGCGAAACGACCTGGGAAAAGCCGCAGGGCAAGAACCCGCCGCTGGTCATGAAGAAGCACTTCGAGATCGTCGGCCATGGCGTCGGCGTCGTCGTCGGCTGCGGCACCTTCCCGACCTGGAACACCTACCCCGGCCTCTTCGCCGCGCTGGCTACCGGCAATGCCGTCATTGTCAAACCGCACAGCAACGCCATCCTGCCGGCCGCCATCACCGTGCGCACTGTCCGCGCCGTGCTCGCCGAAAACGGCATCGACCCCAACCTGGTCACGCTCTGCGTCGCCGACAAGCGCGAAACGACGCAAAAACTGGTCACCCACCCCGCCGTCAAGTCGATCGACTTCACCGGTGGCAACGTCTTCGGCCAGTGGCTGATCGACAACTGCCGCCAGGCCCGCGTCTATGCCGAGCTGGCCGGTGTCAACAACATCGTCATCGACTCGACCGACAACTACAAGCGCATGCTCGGCAATCTCGCCTTCACGCTGTCGCTCTACTCCGGCCAGATGTGTACCACCTCGCAGGCCCTTTTCGTGCCGGCCGGCGGCATCGACACCGAAGACGGCCACAAGTCCTACGACGAAGTCTGTGCTGACCTCGCCAAGGCGGTGACCGGCTTCCTGAGCAAACCGGAAGTCGCCCATGCCGTGCTCGGTGCCATGCAGTCCGCCGACACGCTGAAGCGCGTTGGCGAAGCCGACAGCGGCGCGCTGGGCAAGGTGATCCTCGCCTCGACCAAGCTCGACAACCCGGATTTCCCGAAAGCCGAAGTGCGCACCCCGGTCCTCCTCGCTTGCGACGCGGCCGACGAGAAGGCCTATATGGAAGAGCGTTTCGGTCCGATCAGCTTCATCGTCAAGGTCGCCGACACCGCCGCTGCCATCGCGCTGTCCGAACGCATTATTGCCACCCATGGCGCGTTGACCGCAGGCATCTACTCGACCCGGGCCGAAGTACTCGACGCGATGACCGCCGCCACGATGCGCTCCAAGGTCGCGCTGTCGATCAACCTGACCGGCGGCGTCTTCGTGAACCAGTCGGCGGCCTACTCCGACTACCACGGCACCGGCGGCAATCCGGCCGCCAACGCGTCCTACTCCGATGCAGCCTTCGTCGCCAACCGCTTCTGCGTCGTGCAGCGCCGCTACCACATCTGAGATCGCGCCATGAACTTTGAAACCATCACCTTCACCGTCGACGCCGGCATCGCCCGCCTGACCCTGAACCGCCCGGACAAGCTGAACAGCTTCACCGGCGAGATGCATGCCGAACTGCGCGTGGCGCTCGACAGCATCCAGAACGACACCTCGGTGCGCGTGCTGGTGCTGACCGGTGCCGGCCGCGCCTTCTCGGCCGGCCAGGATCTCGCCGACCCGGCGATGGCCGCCGTCGACGGCAAGATGCCGGACATCGGCAATGTCGTCGAAGCCAGCTACAAGCCGCTCATACTGCGCCTGCAGAACCTGCGCGTGCCGACCATCGCCGCCGTCAACGGCATCGCCGCCGGCGCCGGCGCCTCGGTGGCGCTGGCCTGCGACCTGGTCATCGCCACGAAATCCGCGTCTTTCCTGCAGGCCTTCTCCAAGATCGGCCTGATTCCCGATACCGGCGGCACCTGGTTCCTGCCGCAGCGTGTCGGCATGGCCCGCGCCATGGGTCTGGCCCTGCTCGCCGACAAGCTGCCGGCCGAAAAGGCCGCCGCCTGGGGACTGATCTGGGATTGCACCGAGGATGCCGATTTTTCTGACCGCATCGATGCGCTGGCCCAGCAGTTGTCCACCGCCCCGACCAAGGCGCTGGTCCGCACCCGTCAGGCCATGCACGCCGCCCCCGGCCACACGCTGGAGCAGCAGTTGTCGATGGAAGGCGGCTTCATGCGCGAACTGGGCTGGAGCCCGGATTACGCCGAGGGCGTCGCCGCCTTCATGGCCAAGCGCGCACCGAACTTCACCGGAGCATGAGTACGTGACTCAATCACCCCTCCCCCAACAAGCGATCATCGCCATCGTCGGCACCGGCGCCATGGGCGCCGGCATCGCCCAGGTGGCGGCCGCCGCCGGCCACCCGGTCAAGCTGCTCGACAACCGTCCCGGCGCCGCTGAAAAGGCAGTGGCCGGCATTCGCGCCCAGTTCGCGAAAATGGCCGAAAAAGGCAAGTTGACCGCAGCTGCCGCACAAGCTGCAGGCGAGCGCCTGGTTCCGGTCAGCAGCCTGGCCGACCTGGCCGATGCTGCGCTGGTGACCGAAGCCATCGTCGAGAACCTGGAAGCCAAGCAGACGCTATTCCGCGATCTCGAAGCCATCGTCGGCGCCGACTGCATCTTCGGCACCAACACTTCGTCGATCTCGGTGACCGCCATTGGCGCCGCGCTGAAGCGCCCGGAACGCCTGGCCGGCCTGCATTTCTTCAACCCGGCGCCGCTGATGGCGCTGGTCGAGATCGTCTCCGGCCTGGCCACCGACAAGGCCGTCGCCGACACGCTGTTCGCCACCGCCACCGCGTGGGGCAAGACGTCGGTGCATGCCAAGTCAACGCCCGGTTTCATCGTCAATCGCGTCGCCCGCCCCTATTACGCCGAGGCCCTGCGCCTGGCCCAGGAAGGCGCCGCCGATTACGCCACGATCGACGCCTGCTGCCGCGAGGCCGGCGGCTTCCGCATGGGCCCGTTCGAACTGATGGACATGATCGGCCACGACGTCAATTTCGCCGTGACCAACTCGGTCTGGCGCGCCTTCTACAACGACCAGCGTTTCCTGCCTTCGCTGATCCAGCAGGAACTGGTCGATGCCGGCTTCTACGGCAAGAAGACCGGCCGCGGGTTCTACGATTACCGTGAAGGTGCCGTCCGCCCCGCGCCGCAAACCGAAGCCGCGCAAACCCCGGCCGGCAAAATCACCGTTTTTGGCGAGTCGAGCGCAGCCGATGCCCTCGCCGATCGCCTGCAGCACAGCGGCCTCTCCTTCAGCCGCGCCCCCGACCTTGACGGCCGCATTGCCGAAATCGGCCTTGCTAGCATTTACGTCACCGATGGCCGCAGCGCCACACAACGCGCCGCCGAAACTGGCGTCGCCAATACCGTGCTGATCGATCTGGCGCTGGACTACAGCAAGGCCACCCGCCTCGCCATCGCCGCCGCCGAGCAGTGCGAAGCGGCCGCCGTTTCGGCAGCCATCGGCCTGCTGCAGGCTGCCGGGCTCAAAGTCTCGCGCTTCCTCGACGTGCCGGGCCTCGCCGTCATGCGCACCGTCGCCATGCTCGCCAACGAGGCCGCCGACGCGGTCAACCAGGGCGTCTGTTCCGAAAGCGCGGCCGACTCGGCGATGCGCCTCGGCGTCAATTACCCCTGTGGCCCGCTGGCCTGGGCCGACCAGGTCGGCGTCGCCGTCATCCGCGACGTGCTGGCCCATCTCGGCGCCAGCTACGGCGAGGACCGCTACCGCATTTCACCCCTGATTCAACGCGCCGTATTTGCCGGAAGAAACATCCATGACTGAACCCAAACTCTCACCGGCCGAGGCGCAAGCCTTGGCCGACGCCACCGCCGAAGCGATGTACTCGCGCGACCGCGCCGCCCAGGCACTCGGCCTGAAAATCGTCCGCGTCCAGCCCGGCAAGTCGTTGCTGACCATGACCGTGCGTTCCGACATGGTCAATGGCCACCATATCTGCCATGGCGGCATGATCTTCAGCCTGGCCGACACCGCCTTCGCCTACGCCTGCAACAGCTACAACAAGAACACCGTGGCCTCGGCCTGCCATATCGACTTCCTGGCCCCGGCCAAGGAGGGCGAGACACTGGAAGCCGAAGCCGTCGAACAATCCGCCTCCGGTCGCACCGGCGTCTACGACATCACCGTGCGCACGACACACGGCAAGACCATCGCCCTGTTCCGGGGCAAGAGTTATCGCATCAATGGCGAAGTCATCGCCGGACTGCAACAGGCTGCCTGAGCCACCCATCACAACAGAGGAGACATCCATGACCGTCAAGAAACCCCAGCCCGGTGACCTCGATCCGATCGAAACCGCCAGCCGCGACGAAATTTCCGCATTGCAGCTCGACCGCCTGAAATGGTCGGTGCGCCATACCTACGATAACGTCGAACCGTACCGCAAGAAATGCCAGGCCAAGGGCGTGCACCCGGACGACCTGAAGTCGCTGAGCGACCTGAGCAAGTTCCCGTTCATGACCAAGCTCGACCTGCGCGACCACTACCCGTTCGGCCTGTTCGCCGTGCCGCGCACCAAGCTCGCCCGCCTGCACGCTTCGTCCGGCACCACCGGCAAGTCGGTGGTCGTCGGCTACACCAAGAACGACATCGACAACTGGTCCGATGTCCTGGCCCGCTCGCTGCGCGCTGCCGGCGTTCGTGCCGGCGACATGGTGCATAACGCCTACGGCTACGGCATGTTCACCGGCGGCCTCGGCGCCCATTTCGGCATCGAGCGCGCTGGCTGCTGCGCCGTGCCGATGTCCGGCGGCCAGACCGAAAAGCAGGTCCAGCAGATCATGGACTTTAAGCCCGAGGCGATCATGGTCACCCCGTCCTACTCTTTGGTGATTGCCGAGGAGTTTGAGCGCCTCGGCATCAAGCCGGAAGAAATCTCGCTGAAGGTCGGCATCTTCGGCGCCGAACCGTGGGGCGAAGGCATGCGCGGCGAAATCGAAAGGAAGCTCGGCATTGACGCCATCGATATCTACGGCCTGACCGAAGTCATGGGCCCCGGCGTCGCCTGCGAATGCATCGAGACCAAGGATGGCCCGGTGATCTGGGAAGACCACTTCTACCCCGAAATCATCGACCCGGAAACCGGCGAAGTCCTGCCCGACGGCGAAGAAGGCGAGCTGGTGTTCACCTCGCTGACCAAGGAAGCCTTCCCGGTCATCCGCTACCGCACCCGCGACCTGACCCGCCTGCTGGCGCCAACCGCGCGCTCCTTCCGCCGCATCGGCAAGATCACCGGCCGTTCCGACGACATGCTGATCATCCGCGGCGTCAATGTCTTCCCGACCCAGATCGAGGAACAGATCCTGCGCGACAAGCGCCTGGCCGGCAACTACCAGGTGGTGGTCACCCGCGACGGCCACCTCGACAACGTCGAAGTCCGCTGCGAACTGCAACACGCCATCTCCGGCAAGCTCAGCCCTGTCGAAATCCAGGCGATCGCCAAGGAACTGCAGCAGCATATCAAGACGATCATCGGCATCTCGACCAAGATCACCGTCATGGAGCATGACTCCATTCCGCGCACCCTGACCGGCAAGGCCAAGCGCGTGCTCGACGAACGCCCGAAGCAGAACTGAGGAAATGACCATGAATGAAGCTTTTATCTGCGACGCCATCCGCACCCCGATCGGCCGCTACGGCGGTGCCCTCGCCGGCGTCCGTGCCGACGACCTCGGTGCCATCCCGCTCAAGGCGCTGATGGAACGCAACCCGCAGGTCGACTGGACGGCCGTCGAAGACATCATCTACGGCTGCGCCAACCAGGCCGGTGAAGACAACCGCAACGTCGCCCGCATGTCCGGCCTGCTCGCCGGGCTGCCGATCGAGGTGCCGGGCACCACGGTCAACCGCCTGTGCGGTTCCGGCATGGATGCCATCGGCCTCGCCGCCCGTTCGATCAAGTCCGGCGAAACCGAGCTGATGATCGCCGGCGGCGTCGAAAGCATGTCGCGTGCGCCGTTCGTCATGGGCAAGGCGGAAAGTGCCTTCTCGCGCAGTGCCGCGATCTACGACACCACCATCGGCTGGCGTTTCCCCAACCCGCAGATGAAGAAGCTGTACGACACGCATTCGATGCCGCAGACGGCCGACAATGTTGCCGAGCAATTCAATATCAGCCGGGCCGATCAGGACGCTTTTGCCGTCCGTTCGCAGCAGCGCTGGGCGGCCGCCAATGCGGCTGGCCGCTTCAAGGACGAAATTGTGCCGGTGATCATTCCGAAGAAAAAGGGTGACCCGGTCGTCGTCGATACCGACGAACACCCGCGTCCGGAAACGACGCTGGAAATGCTGGCCAAGCTGAAGGGCGTGAACGGCCCGGAACTCAGCGTCACCGCCGGCAACGCTTCCGGTGTCAATGACGGCGCCTGCGCCGTTCTGCTCGCCTCCGGCGCCGCTGCCAGCCAGTACGGCTTGAAGCCGCTGGCCCGCGTCGTCGGCATGGCCACCGCCGGTGTACTGCCGCGCATCATGGGCTTTGGTCCGGCCCCGGCGGTACGCAAGGCGCTGGCCAAGACCGGCCTGCGCCTCGAGCAGATGGACGTCATCGAACTGAATGAAGCCTTTGCCGCACAAGGCCTGGCGGTATTGCGCGATCTCGGCCTGGGCGACGATGCCGCTCACGTCAATCCCAACGGCGGCGCCATCGCCATGGGCCACCCGCTCGGCATGAGCGGCGCCCGGCTGGTGACCACCGCTGCCTATGAACTCAAACGCCGTGGCGGCCGCTACGCCCTGTGCACCATGTGTATCGGTGTCGGGCAAGGCATCGCCATGGTGATCGAGCGTGTTTGACCACAACCCAACGAAGGAGACAAACCCATGAATTTCAATATCAAGAAGCTGGTCACCGGTGCCGCCCTGGTCCTCGGTGCCTTTGGCGCCATTGCCGCAGAGCCGATCAAGATCGGTTCCGTGCTGTCGGTCACCGGCCCCGCCGCCTTCCTTGGCGACCCGGAGTTGAAGACGCTGCAGTTGTACGTCGATGACATCAACAAGAAGGGCGGCGTCATCGGCCGGCCGCTGCAGCTCGTCCATTACGACGACGGCAGCGACGCCAACAAGGCGAACAGCTTTGCCAAGCGCCTGATCGACGACGACAAGGTCGATATCCTTATCGGCGGCACGACCACCGGCGCCACCATGTCGATGGTGCCGCTGGCCGAGAAATCGGGCACGCCCTTCGTCTCGCTGGCCGGCGCCGTGGTCATCATCGAGCCGGTCAAGAAGTTCGTCTTCAAGACGCCGCACACCGACCGCATGGCCGCCGAGAAGGTTTTCGAGGACATGAAGAAGCGCGGCATCACCAAGGTCGCCCTGCTCTCCGAAACCTCGGGCTTCGGCGCTTCCGGGAAGAAGGAAACCGAGGGCGTCGCGGCCAAGTACGGCATCACGCTGGTGGCCAACGAAACCTACGGGCCGAAAGACACCGACATGAGTCCGCAGCTGACCAAGATCAAGGGCACGCCTGGCGTCCAGGCGGTGTTCGTGTTCGGTCTCGGCCAGGGCCCGGCCATCGTCACCAAGAACTACAAGCAACTGGGCATCACGCTGCCGCTCTACCAGTCGCACGGTGTCGCTTCCGACGAATTCCTGAAGCTGGCCGGCCCGGCTGCCGAAGGCGTGCGTCTGCCCTCGCCGGCGCAGCTGATCCCGACCAAGCTGCCGGCCAACGATCCCCAGAAGCCGGTCGTCACGGCCTATGAAAACGCTTACAAGGCGGCCTACAAGCAGGACGTCTCGACCTTCGGCGGCTATGCCTACGATGGCCTGATGCTTGCGGTCGACGCCATAAAGCGGGCCAATTCCACCGACAAGGCCAAGGTCCGCGACGCCCTCGAAGCAACCAAGGGCTTCGTCGCCACCAGCGGCACCTTCAACATGTCGCCGACCGACCACATGGGCCTCGACCTCTCCGCCTTCCGCATGCTGGAAGTCAAGGGCGGCGAATGGAACATCGTCCAGTAATCGTGCCCGCCACGGATGACCGCCTGCGGGCGGTCATCTGAGCGCAGCATATTTTCTCTAATACCGGAGACCTCAATATGTACACACAGTCTTTCAACGTACCCGACGCGCCGGACGGAAAAGCCGTTCCCCTCGCGCCGTCGAAAGAAGATCCCGCACTGCAGGCCGCTTTCGACACCCGCATCGATGCCGACGGCCGCATCGAACCGCAGGACTGGATGCCGGAAGCCTATCGCAAGACGCTGGTGCGCCAGATCAGCCAGCACGCGCACAGCGAAATCGTCGGCATGCTGCCGGAAGGCAACTGGATCTCCCGCGCCCCGAGCCTGAAGCGCAAGGCGATCCTGATCGCCAAGGTGCAGGACGAGGGCGGCCACGGCCTCTACCTCTACTCCGCCGCCGAAACCCTGGGCACCAGCCGCGACCAGATGCTGGAAGGCCTGCACAGCGGCCGTGCCAAGTACAGCTCGATCTTCAACTACCCGACCCTGACCTGGGCCGACGTCGGCGTCATCGGCTGGCTGGTGGACGGCGCCGCGATCATGAACCAGATCCCGCTCTGCCGCTGCTCCTACGGCCCCTACGCCCGCGCCATGGTGCGCGTCTGCAAGGAAGAATCCTTCCACCAGCGCCAGGGCTACGAAGCCCTGCTGGTGATGATGACCGGCACCGAAGAACAGAAGGCCATGGTCCAGGATGCCGTCAATCGATGGTGGTGGAAGTGCCTGGCCATGTTCGGACCGCCCGATGCCGACAGCCCGAACAGCGCGCAAGGCATGCGCTGGGGCATCAAGCGCGTCAGCAACGACGACCTGCGCCAGAAATTCGTCGATGCCACCGTGCCGCAGGCCAAGGTGCTCGGCGTC
>Ga0209202_1000416_pt1 | contig 36196 bp, 33 predicted proteins | sample AD_UKC032_MetaG_FD_184416 | JGI IMG/M metagenome (GOLD analysis project Ga0209202, IMG submission 184416) | Active sludge microbial communities of municipal wastewater-treating anaerobic digesters from USA - AD_UKC032_MetaG (SPAdes) (version 2) | ecosystem: Engineered > Bioreactor > Anaerobic >... | reverse complement strand
GGACACTTATAGTTATTATTAATATTTATTTCACATTTTTTTGTCGATAGATTTACATTCCCTCCGGCAGGACATAACGGCGCTGTTGTTTGATTTGTACAATCCTGAGCTTGTAATGGGCAATAATATTGATTATTGTATTTTTGGCATACGCTCATCTCCGTGCTAAATTCAATGTTGCCATCTTGATTTAAATCTTTGACGCAGATTTGTTGTCCTGCACTTACTTTTCCGCCGTATGTATCGTCATTACAGGTCAGCGGTGAGCATTTTTTTATTCCACTTACATCCACACATGAATGTTGCGATCCGGCAGGGCATACCGCATTAAAACCTGTAATTGATAACGTGCCGGCACTTATTTGGTAACATCCAGAATTGCCGCATGTCATTCCCGATATCGACAGCGTTGAGCCATTGGCGGCTATTGATATAAGCCCTGCATCCGCAGCGGCCGATCCGGTTATTAATGCGCCATTTATATTGACCTTCCCGATCATTGTTTCCGCGCATGATGTTCCACCATCACACCCGAAAATTTCGATATCGGAACCGTTACCAACCATTCTTGATATTTTGTCCGCCGAGACAGACCCGGATACAGTCGCGTTTTGAATTTTTATGGAGCCTATGTTTCCTGATGAACACGCTATATCGCTGCATATCCATCCATCGATAATCAAAGATGATCCGCTATCGTCGGCGCTTACTTTTGTTATGCCTATTTTATCTTTAACATTCGTTTGGCTTGAAGTTATTGACCCTGATAGTACTATGCCCGCAGTTGTGCAATTCACCATATCCTGCGGGCATGTGGGCGGCTCCGTTGCCAGGCAATCCCATTTTTCCGTTTTTTCATCAATGACGCCATCGCCGTTAATATCTTTGACACAAGTGCTCGCATATCCTTTAACAACCGACACAAATAATATGAGAACGATAATAAAATATTTTTTCATTTCTTCGCCCCTGATGAACATATTGCATCTTCACCTGCCTCTTTGAGAGTTTCCAATAGTGTGAATGTTTCCGCGAACTCATCAATACATTGACAATCTTTTAATATTTCTTCACCGGCGCCCGCGGGACAGACATTCGCCTGCGGGTAACACTGCCTATAATAAAATTCATAGGTAGTTATATCCTTTCTGTACTGCGATGTTGTGCCTGATTGAGTCGCCTGAGTATCCTGTTTTAGTTTTCTTGTTTTACAAACTTTGCTGCATGTGTCGTAAGGTTGAGATCGGGCTACTCCCAGATCGAAAGTATTGCCCTCTGTTTGCCATGTTTTTGTTTTGTCATCCTGCCTGTAATCAGTATATGTCGCTATTCCATTTGTATCCTTTGTGGTTTTATAAACTTCGCTTACCCGCTTCATACTATCGGTAAAATCAAATTTACTGTCACCTTGACACAGGTATGTCCGGTCCTTTTCCCACCAATCCCGGCAAATATTGTGATAATAAAAACCGTTATAATCTTTACACGTCGCTATGGGGATCAATCCTGTCGGTTGATAATTTTTATACGTATATACATTATCAACCTGTTCATCCTGAATTTGACATTTCGGGTTTTCTTCAAGGGCAGTGCACTGATCATTTATTGATTCATTGATGGTATCTATCCTTGATGCCGGATAGGTACAATATTGCTTCCACAAATAGATATCATTCCCCCCATACCTCCCCCACCAATATGAATCCCAATACGAACCTGAATAGTAATAATCCCAATACGGGTTATACCCATTATGCAAAATGGATAGTTTATTGCCATTTACTAAAATCCCGTATACGCCCCCTACATAATACAGACCCGGTCCGCCTTTAATTAACGGATCTTCATCCATTGTCATGGTCGCTCCGGGAATGTTTATCTCCCCGGCCACCGTGCAGACGATGTCTTCTTTATTTGATGCGTATATTACACCCCATCCATATTCTCTGACGTGATCAGCCATATTGATATTGGTGCAGCGTATAATTTGCAGATTTTCGCCGCTGCCTCTTATGTCCATAATAAAATCCGGGTATATCGAGTTTGTTCCGCCACTCATATTAACTCCTGGAATGGTTATGATAGTTCCATCTACACCAAATCCCTCGCCTATAATATTTTGACCACTTCCCCATAACCTGAATAACCACCCTCCAAACCAATTACCTTGTATATTGATCGGATTCTTTGTTATCTGGCAGCCGCTTACTGTGCCGCAATAGCTGGAGCAGCTATTGCCATTTTCGGTACATACCGTACTGTCTGAATTCAGGGCAGCATTCCCATAGGGGCATGTCACTTGTTGCGTAATGGTTATGTTGCGTATAATTTTGCATTGGACCATTTGTCCCAAGGTGTTGTGATATTGCATGGCGTTACTCATAACGCTGTACATGCTGTCGGGATCTGTTTGCTCAGTTGTCACTTCCTGCTGGGCTGCGCCGGTAATCGGCGCGTCTGTCATGCCTCCGGCATAATAATTTGCGGGGTTTGTGCCCGATGCTGAACCAGGAGTACCGCATTCAGTGAGGGATTGGCTGTAATAGGTTATTTCCGCGTCACTTACCTTAACATCCGTTATGCTGTATTTAGGGTTTGTGGACATTATTGCTCCTGTTGCTCCAGCCCCTAAATCTTTCAGTATCAATGGCAAGTTCGACCACGCTACATTATTTCCGCAGGAATTGTTTATGCAATAACATCCGCCCATTTTTGTCAGATCTGTTTGTTGAATACTTACTTTCCCCTGATTATCCGCTACCCACTTCCAATATTTACAATTTTTCCATGTTCCAACATCACATTGGATTACTCCATTGCCGCAGATTCCAGATACAGGGAAAGGCATGTTGTATTGATAATCCATTTCCCCACCGAGGTTTGTGTCCTGTAAAACCATCACCATTTCTAAATCTCCTGTACTCCCCGGCTGCACTAGAATATCCACAAATTTCGATGATGACGGGCAAGATAATTGGGCAGAAAAACTTTTAGATTGATCTATGGTTTTCATCGGAGTTTTTGAAGATGTGAGCGGCTGAGCGGCATTTTGATTGATCGCCTCCCCTGTCCCTAAATATTCATAAACACTGCCCGCGGCATTCTGCGCTTCAGATCGTGATTTTTCGACATCGTTTTGTGCCAATACAATAGATGGGTATGCCGCAAGCAAAAGTATACATATTTTAACTGCGATACTTTCCAACCATTTCTTCGATGGCCTCTGCATAATCCTTCCCCTTTTCTTTCACTATGTGATCTATTTCGGCTTTTTCTTTCGCGTCGGATGTAAATAAATAATAACTGAAAGGATCTACTGCTAATCTCGCAACTCCCTGACCATAGGGAGTATCCATGAATATTTCGGAATATTTTGGTCTGTTTGATTTTACCGATTTCAGCAGCTGCATTCCAAATTCGCCCATGTCAATTATTTTCTCTTCTTTTGCCTTTTCAAAATCTCCCGACTCCAGATAAAACTTAAAAGCCGAGTTTGCTAAAATGACATCGCCGACGCTGCCGAATTGCTTAATATCAAGGCAACTCTGAGATATTACGGAAAAGGACCCGTTGTATTTTCTCGAACGACGGTATCCTTCTTCAATAATTTCCTGTAATGCGCCGCGACCTTCTTTAAGAAACTGCCAGGCCTCGTCAAATATGATCAACCGCCTCCGGCTTCTGTCTGACAGATATAAATCCTGTGTAACGGCGTTAATGACTTGCAGGGTGATTACTTTGAATAATTCTTTGATCGGTTTCAAATGTTCTAATTCGAGCACAACGAATTCATCAGCGGATATATCAAAGTTGGAACGGCCACAAAACCATTTTCCGTATGTTCCTTCCGATGTAAAATCTCTTAAATTGTAAGCCAATATTCTTGCAGATTGCGTAAAGACTGTTTTATCGCCACTGCCTTCTTTCAACTCTTTATCTGCATACATTGGATACTTTGCTAAATATTCGTATATCAAATTTACATCTGCATCATTGCCTGCTTCCTTCCATGCCCATCTCGCAGCTGCCTTTAATATGGTCATCTCTGTTTCGGCATTGGCGAACGGCACAGTAGAAGTAGCGGAATAGATCATCGTGTGTAGCAATGATACTATCGGTGGAATATCACTCTCTGGCTCCTGAATGTATGTAAATGGATTCATGCATAAATTGGAATCCGGGCTGAAATCTAAAAATCTTCCTTTAAAGACTTCTGTCTGTTTTTGGTATGAACCGCCGATATCGATGATTCTTATCATTGCGTCGGCGGCATAATAATTAAGGGTGATGTAGTTTACTAAAAAACTTTTCCCGGCGCCGGATGAAGCGGCAATAAATAAATTATGATTGTTAGCGGCCTTCCCGAACAAATCCAGGCGGCATGGTTGCCCTTTGCGTCCCATAAACAATAAGTAAGGATACCCGCCACCGGCAAAATCCGCCTGCACCGGCAATAACGATGCTACTGCTGAAGCTGGTGCTATAAAATCTCTATCAAGATTTTCTATATTATCTTTGACGTTGTACAGTCCGAACGGCAGGGAGGCCACAAGCAGCGGAGGCAATATACCTTTGTCCTCCTGCATGACATAGCCATTTTGTTCCCATAACCTTTTCGCTCTCACGATGGATTCTGCGGCTTCTTTTTGATCTTCACTCCATACCCACATTGTAGGTATTATTTTTACGAAAGGCAGTCCTTTTTCGATATCATCCACAGCCCTCATATATTCATCTTTTTTCCGCATTAATGATGGCGTAAAGCTTCCGGCGCCCTGTTGCTGCAATACCAGATTGCATTTCATATGCAGTTTCATTTTTAAATCTTCATAGACAACATTCATTGAATATAAAAACGGCGTCAATATCTGGTTGGAATCGGATATAATGCCCCATACACCGCCGAAGCATTCATTGGTCTGAAATGTATCTACTTCTGTGGGGAATGTTTTGACTGTCGCACACCGGAAATATCTTTCGCCGATCTTTATTTCCGATAAGCTCTTTTTAATAACCGTGTCCGACAGGATGGCCTGCTTATTCAGATACTCTTCTTCGTTGTAAGTTTTATTGTTGACGGATGGTTTGTCATTAAGTAATTTTCTCATCCAGTCTACTAATTCTTCCGGCTTTAAATCTTGAGGGTGTACACCTGCTCCTGATAATATTTCCTTTACCGTGCTGTACACATCAGTAATATTGATTTTCTCGGCTTCTTTTTCAGGGATTTTTAAGGCCACAAACAAACGATAATTTCTCAGGGGCATCCTTTGAAATATATCCATCCCTTTTGTGCCTTTTTTGAAAAATTCGGCGTACCATTTCGCTGATTCTTGTAATACTTTATTATCCCGCGTCTTTCCTGCTTTGTATAATTCTATTTCTTCCTCAATGTACGGATCTGCATATAATATGAATTGGATTATACTGCCGAACGGGATACCAATTCTGAATAAACCTTCTAAGATAAATGTTGTTTTATCACCGGCAAAGGCCAATGGTGTGCATTCCCATATAAAGCCTATCGTTTCATCCACATTGTAATAAAATACTTTTTCTTTATCGTATGCTCTCCACGGCAAATATGACGAAAACTTATTACGTTGTGTAAGTTGCTCCAAATCCTCTTCTGTCGCGTCTCTGTCATGACCTAACAACAGGTTATGAATTTTATTACGGAATATATATGCGATTATCATTACGATGCCGGTTGCGACTATTGCCAGCATTACATAGAATACATCCATTGTTTTACCTTTTATTCCTCTGCATCAATTAAGTAATTGCCTACTACCCACTTGGGATCATCTATTACTAAATAGATGTATCTCATCATGTATAATTCGTTCATGTCTCCCTTATACGGCAATACCAATACCCGCATAACCTGCGGTGGTGCTATTAAGGGTGTATTCGGCGCTTTCAGCATTGTTGCTAATTTTTTATTAACAGCCCTTTGATACATCGTTTCGGATGATTCAGTTGTTCTATGGTTATTTCCTGACTTGTTTGTTTCTGAGGTTGAACAGGCAGTGCAATATGTATCTTCAGATACATTATTATTTATTGCTTCCTTCCGGCATTTTTCACACGCCGCTTTATTTTCTTTTTCATTTAATGTGCTGGTCTTCTTTTTTTGAAGAGATTCTTTGTATGCGCCTTCGACTTTAATACATTTTCCTTTGTCCCGATCCGGACAGGAAAAATCGTCTTTATATGGATTTAATATTGCGCCGCAGCCCCATAGACACAGCATTGTAATGATGATGAGACATTTTTTCATTGAAGCTCTTCCCCTTTATTTATTTCTTTAATTTCTAATTCCACGCCTTCCGATATAACCAGCGTCACATCCCTAACTGCTCCCACTTCAATAACGGGCATTGTCTGTCTGGCCAGTTCCAAATAAAATTTGGATATTTGTTGAGCCGCGCTGGAGATACCGCCCCCGGCTCCGGCTTGGAGCATTTGGCTGGGATCTATTGTCTGTGTTTGACCTAACGGGCTGACACTTACTGTGGTTGTTTGCGCTTTAATCGCATCCCCTATGCCGGAAAAAAATCCCGCAATCACTGATCTTGCTACTATAGCGCCCATTTTACTTACTACCGTGCCTCGTAATCCTATTTTACCATCTGAATCAACAACGAATCCTTTCACATGTTGATCGATCACCGCTGTTCCTTTTTTGGACAAGCATGATATGCTGGTAATCCTCAAGTGAGCCCTCTCGTCCGCCAAAGATCCATGTCCTTCGCTTATTACAAAACACCCTTTAAGATTTGCCCGTATCTGGTTGGGTAAAAAAGCAAGGTCTCTAATACGCAATAAAACCGGGACAGGCTCTCCCTTGCCCCCCTCTGTTGTCGGTGCATCCAAGCCACTCAGCATCGTGGCCTCCATAAAAGAAGGGGGTAAATACACTGTCTTTTTTTTGCTTTTTTTTTCCGCACCTTTTTCCTTACCGTCCCCGCCAGCGTTGCGATTGCTTGCTATTTCAATTGCTCCAATTTCACGTTCTTGAGGATCTTCCTGTTGTCTTGATGTGCCGGGCAACGGAGGCACATTTCTTTGCGCCTGATTATTATACTGTCTGGATTGACTCTGTGGGATCGGCGGCGGCGGTATTGGTTCGTTTTTAATTGTCGGGGATGCTATTTGCCCCGACTGAGCTTGCTGTCTCATAGACTGCATCTGTGGCTGTGTTTGTCCTGCCTGCTTGTTATTTGGCTTCAATTCGGCGGAGCCTGATTTATCACCTTGCTGACTCTGATTCTCTTTAAGTTCTTTTTTCAGATCTTCTACTTCTTTCAGCATTGTGTTTATTTTTTCCTGGCCTTGCAAATACGCAGACTTCTCCAACAGATGAGGTTCCAGCTTTATTTCTTGTTTGGGATTTTGACTTACCCGTGGCGTTTCTATGGTTTTTGTTCCATATTTTATATAATATACCGCAATACCAAATACCATCAGGCCCACGATGATGATGGTTCTTACGACCTTTTTCTTGCCGTCTGCATCGAGGTTTTTCCAATACTCTTTAAATTTACTTTTCAGATCTATCGCCATTTACCGAGATTCCTTTATTTAATTTTGTATTGTTTTGAGCCGTTCTTGTCGTCTTCATTTTTTACTTCTTTTTGTTCTGTTTTTATATTTTCATTCACATAACCCTTGTTTATTTTTATCGTTGGATTCTTATCCGAATCATAATCGCCCTTATTTTGTTCGCAGATAAACATCCGGGCGGTGTCGCCTTTCCTGATCCTTACTTTATCAATGGCTAATGCTATTGGGTTTGAGGCAATATCGATAAAATCACGTTCGTCTAATTCTATTTCTTGTTTCTTGGAGTTTTCTTTTATTTTGATTATATACTCTGATACTCTAATACCCTCTCCGGACGCGGTTACTGTTCTCGTCGGCGTTATGAATAATTCTTCGTAGGGGCTGATGTCATTGAATACCTGTTTTTCTACCGTAAAACTTTCCTGTAAGTCATCGGCATATACAGCCTTGATCATCGTCATTATTTTTTTCTCTGATGACATTCCGCTGAAATAATATTTATTTTTTCTTATTTTTTCGTTGTCGCCTGTTGATAGTTGAATTGTTTTTGATGGGATAAATTCTGGTACTGCTATGAGATTGTAAGTGGAATCACCGCATACAATATACATCTCCGTAACGCTCGGATATATTGTTTTATTGCCTTTCTTGATGTATTTGTATTTAACGTATGCATCTTTCCCGGAAAAGGATACCGACATTCCCTTTTCTTTAGAATACACAATGTCTTTAATCTCTCCCGCCTGGCATGTTACTCTATTTATATCCCTGGCGCTTACCCGCACGGCCATTGGTATTTCCGGCGTTACTATTGTTGGCGACTGTACTTCCTCTACTGCTTTCTGTACCTGGCCATAATTTACTTTTATTTCATTATCGAACGGCTGTTCTTTGTTCGGTGTTTGATCTTCTTTACATTCCCCTGATGAACATCCTTGTTTGGGATAATTCCACTTCTGTTTTGTTCTGAGGGAGGAAAGTGTTTGATGTTCGTCTTTTTCTTCATTCGTCGTTTCCGGCTTTACTTTTGTGTCCGCTGCTTTTTGTTTTTTTGGCGTTGGTGGCTCTCCGGGATTCTTATCTTCCGCATAAGATTGATATGGATATAATAGATTAAATAATATGATGATCAGTATTATTGCTTTTTTCATTTTATTTCCCTTTTTGTGCTGCTTCCTGAACTTGACCTTGTTGAACTCCCCCTGCCGCCGATTCCGCTATGGCCATTATGTAAAATCTTCCGTTAAATATTGTGTAATCTATGAAATAATTTTTTTTACCGTCTTCTACTTTGCGGTCGTCGATGTATTGCCTTTTAGTTCCTTCTATTTCGATTTTTTTTGTTTCCGTGTTTACTGTGATCTTATTAATGTAAAAAGCCTGCGTGACCTGAGTATCCACTACCTTTTCGGCAAGATTGTAAAAGGTTGTCTTTCCCTGTGGATATGCGGTTGGATCAAAGTGAAGCAGCAGCTCATCAAATTGCCTGCGGGCTGTGGCCGGCGTGTAGGAAAAGGCCAGAGAGCTGATGTATCGAACGAATGTTGATACATATATTTCGTCCAGCGTGTTTCCTTGGATTGTTGTTTTTTCCTGTAATCCCGGCGGCACGATGACCACTCTTTGATAACTAAGAGCCTTTAGCATTATACCGGTATTCAATAACGTAACTATTCCGATAACCAAAATGATGAATTTTAATAACCTGTTTTCACCTTTGTATTTTGCTTTATCGTTCATGTAATTACTCAGCTTCACTTTGATCCTTTCCCTTTTCGTTTATTCAATAAACACGTCCTCAAAAAAATCAGGATATTTTTGAAAATTCACGAGGCCTGCAAAATATAGAATGTGACGAATAAATCCTCTTGGATATTTTTTTTTCACATTGCTGTATCCCCAGGGGCCGACTACCACCAACAGCCACGTTACAGATCCAAATATCATTGCTATTGTGAAAAACATCAGGATGATGCACAACTCGTCGCTGTCCCAAAAGAGTACCTGTAACGGAGCCGATAGATATTGAGGAAATTGTTTTTTCATTAGTACAGCAAGCCCATACTGGTGACTATTGTATCCGATTTAAGAAGTACGGCTCCCCCTAATAGCGCCGGGATGGCACCGCCGATTTTTTGCTGAATCGCCAATGCTGCCCCAAAACATACGGCTCCCAAACCAGCTACGAAACCAATGGGCCCTTTTAAAATAGAATTTACGGCCATATCGTAAACGTCATAGGCGAAACTACCCGCGGCTGGCGCCGTAATTGCGAACGCTGACGGCACTATTGCCATTACCAAAAACAATGTGAACAACAACACCTTTACCAATTCTTCATTTTTCATACGTTTAACCTCCCTTTTATTTTTCCAGGAGCGTATCAAACATTTTTATATTCGCTCCCGGCACATACTTTCCATTGATCCAGAACGCTGGCGTTCCGGTTATGCCTATCTTATTGCCAATACTTTGCTGAACCTGATACATATCGTTTACTTCTTTCGATATTTTCTGGCTGCTCAGGTCGTCTTTATCTTTCGCTCCGCTCATCACTTCGTAATAAGCCTTAACTTTATCTTCAGCGGCTAAAATGTATTTTGCTTTTTCTTCTGCTTTCGGATGTAATTGAGTAATAGGGATTAAATAGACGTATTTTGTTACATTCTTATTTTTAAAATATTCTGCGGCCTGGCGGCAATAAGGACAATCGGGGTCAGTAAATTCAATTACTTTATTTTTTCCCGTACCTATTTTTATTGCTTTATCCAGGGGGATGTCTGTTAATTTACTGGCTTGAAGTTGATCACGTTTTTCTTGTGTCAGGGATTTTTTGTTTTTATCATATATCTCGCCGAATATTATTAATTCGCTTTTAGGTGCATAATAAAAAACAACGCTCCCTTTGTTAGCGACAATTTCGTATATTCCCTCTATGGGTGATTTCTCAACAGCTTCTACATTGATTGATGCTATTTCTTTAATTTTTGCCGCGATTGTCTGCTTAACATTTTCCTGCTCTTTAGCTTGAATGTTTACAGCCATACTCACAATTGCGAAAATTCCGATTACCAAGGCGATAACTGTTATTTTTGAATTCTTTTTCATTATCCGTTTCTCCTTTTTATCTTTGTTCTATTTCGACACGCCTGTTTACGTGATCAACACTGGATATATATTCTTGTTGTCCCTTCCCGATTATCTCTTTGACCACAACTCCTTCTTGCCGCAGATGTTCGGCAACATTAATGGCTCTCTCCGTTGCCAACTTATCGTTATAGAACTTTCCGCCGATTTTACATGTATAGCCGGTCACTTTAACTTCTTTTCCCTTGATACAGTTCATAAACTGTTTAATTTGATCTTTCTCCGAATTACCTATTTGAGATCCATTCAAGGGGAAAAAGACGATGTTCTTTTTACATGACGGATAACTTCTTGCATTTTCTTCAAACTGTGATGAGGTCGCGGGGGCTGTCATTTTAGCGGGATTTATTGAAATGGTCTGGCTTGCTTTTATTTTTACAGCTTCTGAGTCGATAGTTTTATTTTCAGTATCTGCTAACCGTATTTCTTGTGCTGGTTTTGCATTGCCGGGTTGGGAAAATTTTATCGCTATTGGTGTTGCTGATTTTGTTTTCAGTTTTATCCTTTTTGTTTCTTGTTCTCTAATAATGAAGCCATGGGAGAGATTTCCTGAATCTGCCATACCTTCATATCTATATTCGATATCGGCTGGTCGTATCTCTGCAGCGCCTGCATCCTGTAAAATTAATACAGAGATCATCAATACAAATATTTTTTTCATTCCTTTTCCTTATATTTTTTTCCTCTAGCCCGATTTTGTGGTATAATCGTTTTCTCCAAAGCGGATGCAGTTGTCCAACTGGACTTGGATATCAAGATTGATTGGTAAAATAGGGCAGCAAACTTAAAAGAAATATTGTTTCCAGTGGTTTGATAACTATCTCGTCTTGTATATCCAGATTGTCCAAATGCGATTTATCCCACAATTGAGCTATAATATCCGGCGCCTGTCTTCTTATCTTGTCTTGTATATCCAGATGAAGCTTTTTGCTTCTATCCCGGCGTTTTTGCGCCTCCCTGCATTTGCTGACATACTCCGGGTGACTTTTCCTGTATCCATTCAGGTGGCCAGGATGCGAATCAAGCCATGCCTTAACACGGGCATAATCATTACGCCAATTATCAGGATTGCTCTTTCGCCAGCGTTCATTGTTCCGCCGTTTCAACTCCCGTTGGCAGTCTTTCGAACCGCAAGTTTTCTGACGGGAACCGACTTTCTTATGAGGAATAATAGTTGCACCGCAAAAACATTTCTTCGGCCTGCGTTTTCCTTTCACCCTGTTTCCCCTCAGCAAAATAATAAATCGTCAGAACAAAAAGACGTGTCGAACAAAGAACAGAATGAAAGAAGCAACCTTGATATTACACCGCCAATTATCGAACGCACCAAAGACATATCTGTCTCATGAAGTGTGCATATGTTGTCACTTTGATAGAAACTGATATTTTTACGGTCAGAAACGGCAATTAAAAAAAGATAGAGGATAGTTTCCCCGTTGACAAGATCACAGAAGAGTTTCCCTGTGTTGAAACGAAGGTATATCCTGCTGAAGGAACCATCAATCTTTCTAACCATTGCCGGATTGATAACCGCATCTGCGCACATGGCCATACCTACCTGATTTTGTGATATGGCCATTTTCTGCAAAGCAGCCGCAGTTGTCCAACTGGACTTGTATATCAAGATAATTTGTTGACATTGGTAAAAACACTGGAAAAAGCGCGAATACTAGGCATTGGATAATGAACTCGTCTTGTATATCAAGATTTGCCAGATGCAAATTGCTATAAAGTTAATATATAATATTCATTGCTTGCCCTCTTATCTTGTCTTGTATATCAAGATGAATCCTTTTGTCTTACTTTTAGGAATATTTGCCCAATGTTAAAACCACGTATTCATATTTCTATATTATATGGCTTATCTATTGAGATTTCTGACTTTGAAATTCAAAAATAATCTTTAGAAAATAAGCCGATGTTTTCAAAAACTTTGCTGCTTATTAAAATCCTGATTGATTTGGAGCAAATGGAAATATATAGAGTTGTTAAAATCAAAGAAAGAGAATCATTAATTAACTTTATCTTATCTATTAATAAAATTTATCAATGGCCCTCCAATCTACTGAATAAAATTTTGTTTTTGAGAAACATTAAATAATTTTTCTATTTGAGTTAATCGTTCGGCCTTCAGGCCTGTGACTCTTCCTGTTGCTGAGACAATTTGTATTATGGCATCGAGTATTTTTACCTTGTTATCGGAACAGGCAGGCAACATAGTTGGAATAGCGGCCAATATCATTATTGCCTAACCTGCCTGACAATTACCTATCACACACGGTTTACCTTCCGCATCGGGATGCAGTGCAATAACCTTCTCCAGAAATATCACTTCGGCATTTATTATGTCTTCTATGGTTTGCCCTCGCATAGGGTTGGGGGAGAAGCCTATAAAATAGCACGGATGACCAGCACACATCGCCATTCCTATTTCGCTGTCGGTTTTAAATCCTCCTATTCCTGGACCGTGTCCGGCGCGTGGATCAACTACTACAAAAGGCCTTTTTTATAATTTTTATCGGAGTAGGTCTTAAAACTTTCCCTGCCGTTTTTATAAGTATCTAACCATTCATCTATAGCCTTTCTACCTTCCATCGGTATCCATGTTGCTCTTTCCAGGAAACGGAAAACATGATTTTCTGTTTGATCCTGCAACATGGTCATTATTTTGAAAGTATTGTCGAAAGCTACCTTGTTGAGTTCCATCATTTGTTTTGTTGCCTGCATGTAATCCATAGTGTAACCTTCTTTGATCTTTTGTTTATTCAATTAAACGCCAGCAGTTATGATTGACCAGCCCAAATTGGCTTAATACTTATGATGGTTATTCAAGGGACTTCTGGAATCGCATTACGCTGACTGTCAGCATGACAATACCAATTATTGCCATCGCCACCATCTCCGGCCATAGGATGTCAAGCCCCACTCCTTTGAGATAGATGCCCCTGATGACAGTCTGGAAATACCTCAACGGATTTACATATGTCAATATTTGCAGGAATTCCGGCATACTGCTGATAGGTGAGCCAAACCCTGAAAATACGATCGCGGGCATGATGAAGAAAAATGAGGTGACCATTGCCTGCTGCTGCGTTATCGATACCGTCGAGATGAATAAGCCTATACCGAGCACACAAAGAAGGAATAATACCGTTCCGAGGGCCAAAACCCCAACACTCCCCAGTAAGGGAACCTTGAACCATAGAGTTCCAACCATGGATATCAATATCGCATCGAACAGTCCAATAAGGAAAAACGGCATCGTTTTCCCAAGAATGAACTCCACGCGTCGTATCGGCGTTACCATAATCTGTTCAAGCGTGCCGATTTCTCGCTCTCTTACAATGGCAAAAGCCGTCAAAGTCATAATCATCACAAGCACCAGATTGCCGATGACCCCCGGTACAAAGAACCATTGACTCGACATGTCCGTGTTGTACCAAGGTCGCTTGTCCAACACGATTTTCGGCATCTGGGCAACAGCGAACGGTGAAGTTCGCCGCAACGATTCCTGCTGATAATCATTGGCAAACTGGCTGGTGACTTCGTTGACATAACCAAGCCCTACAAGCGCCGTATTTGAATTGGTGCTGTCGACAACTACCTGAACATGGGCGGTTTGCCCTTTGCGGATATTCTGGGCGAAACCGGCATTGATCTGGATAGCCATTGTCACGTCGCCCTTGTCTATCACCTCTTGAATTTGCCTGCTGTCGGTAAGGCGCTCGCGGACATCAAAATAACGGCTGGCTTGAAAGCGGGAAATCAGGTCTCTGCTGATCTGACTGTTATCGTAATCAACAATAGCAGTCGGAACATGCCTGATTTCTAGCGTTGCCGCATAACCGAAAATCATCATCTGGATAATGGGCGGACCAAAGAGTAAAATCCGTGCCCGCTTGTCGCGGAAAACCTGAATAAATTCCTTTATCAGCATATGGCGTAACCGTCCAATCATCTCATACCCCTTAATCGAGCCTTTTCTTGAAAACTCTTGTCGCAACAGACGCAAGAAGCAGCGTGAATATCGCCAGTCCAAGGAAATCCTGCCACATCAGCATGATGGAGGTCCCTTTAAGAAAAACATTTCTGATAATCGCCATATAATAGCGAGCAGGGACAATGTGCGTGATGACCTGGATGACTGAGGGCATCTGGTCAATGGGATACATGAATCCCGAAAGCATAAAGGAGGGAAGAAAGGTAGCGATGAGTGAAATCTGGCTTGCTGCAAGTTGGGTCTTGGCCACGACCGAAAAGAAATAACCCATCGAAAGAACAACAGTGAGAAACATGATTGAACTGAGAAAGAACACCAAGATATGACCACGGAACGGCACCCCGAACCACCATACCCCCACAGCGGCACAGACACAGGTATCAAACAGACCGATAACAATGTATGGGGTTAATTTGCCAAGCATGATTTCCATCGATGTCACCGGGGTTGATATTAATTGCTCCATGGTGCCCCGTTCCCATTCACGGGCAATGGTTAATGAGGTCAGAAACGTGCCGACGACTGCCATAACCAGGGCAACCACTCCGGGCACAATGGTCGCCATGCTTTCGAGGCTTTCGTTGAACCATGTTCGAGAATCAACGCTGATAGTAGGTTGAACCTTGCTGTGCCCCTGTCGTTGTTGCCATTGCACCTGAAGTTGTTGTGAGTAGGATTGAACGACCGCTTGACTATAGCTCATGCCCAAATTGGCACTGTTGCTATCCGTACCGTCAACCAGTACCTGAATGCTTACCGTTTCCCCGGAGCTCAACTTGCTGGAAAAATCAAACGGGACGACAATACCAATCTGGCATTTCCCGCCATCAATCGCCTGAACCAACTCTTTGTAGTTGCCAACGGTTTTGACCACTCTGAAGTAGACCGACGACTGGAAGCGTTTCAGTAGCGCCTGACTCTGTTGACTCCCTTCCATATCATATATGTACACAGGAATATGTTTTGTGTCGAAGCTTACTCCGTAACCAAATGCCAGCACCATGACCAGCGGCATGGCTATGACAATCGCGATGCTTCGGGCATCACGCCTTATCTGGATAATTTCTTTTTCGGCCATTGCCAGCAAACGGTTCATATTCATTGGTCAGTTTTCCCCGGGTATGGCTTGGTGCGTGTAGTGGTTAGTGATACAAATACATCCTCCAGACTGGGACGAATTGGCTCGATTTTTGACACAGTGATACCGTGTTGCGCCAGGTAACTATTCACACCATCTATCGCCTCTGAAGCTCTTGCCACTACCAAATGGAGCGCCTTGCCAAAGATTGCAGCATCGTCAACGCCCGGAGCTGTCTGGAGCAGTTCTAGCGCCTTGCCAACTTCATCACACTCAACCAGCAGCAAATCACCGGTCATGTATTTCTGCTTGAGTTCCAAAGGAGAACCGGAGGCAACAATCTTTCCCTTATAGATGAGAACCAGACGATTGCAATACTCGGCCTCATCCATGTAATGGGTCGTCACAAAGACGGTCACCCCTTCAGCAGCCATCTTGTGAATCATTTCCCAGAACTGACGCCGCGAAATCGGGTCAACTCCTGAAGTCGGTTCATCGAGAAACAATATCGGCGGACGATGTAACACGGCGCAACCCAGTGCCAATCGCTGCTTCCACCCTGCTGCCAGTGTTCCGGCCAATGTGTTTTCCCGGCCATTCAAACCTGCCATGTCGATTGCCCAGTCAAGTCTGGCCTTGAGGACTGCATTGTTTACACTGTACATTCCGGCGAAGAAATTCAGGTTTTCATTTACGCTGAGGTCGTTGTAGAGAGAAAACTTCTGAGACATATAGCCGATATTCTGTCGAACTTGTTCCGATTGTGTCGCCACATCAAGACCTAAAACCAGCGCTGTGCCGGAAGTGGGCCGCAGTAGTCCGCACAGCATGCGGATAGTAGTTGATTTCCCGGCACCATTAGGCCCGAGAAAGCCAAGTATTTCACCTTTCCGAGCATCCAGGCTGATTCTGTCAACAGCTATGAAATCACCGAATCTCTTCACCAGATCATTGACCACAACTACAGAGGAGTTGCCGTTCATTTCTCTATGCCTCTCGCGGTTCCAGTGACTGCTTCAACAAACAGGTCTTCGACTGTTGGCATAACCTGCTCGATGGAATCAAATGGCAACCCGGCAACGGTGATGATGTCTTTCAATTCAGGAATCATTCTTGTGGCATCTCCAACAAACAGATGAAGTCCGTCGCCAACAACCATCATGCTTGAAATTCCACTGTTCCCCGCCAGAATCTCCCTAATCTCTCTTGGATTATTGGTAATAATAGACAGGACTGCTCCATGCAGGTTTTCCTTCAGGTGTGTAGGAGTATTACAGAAGAGCATTTTACCTTCATGCAACAGGGCAATCCGGTGGCAACGCTCGGCTTCATCAAGATAGGCAGTTGTAACGAGTATCGTTACCCCCATGTCAAGCAACGAGTAAAGTATCCGCCAGAAATCTCTTCGTGAAACAGGGTCAACGCCATTCGTTGGCTCATCGAGAAGAATGACTTCAGGGGTATGGATGAGAGCACATACCAGCCCCAGTTTTTGTTTCATGCCACCTGAAAGTTTACCTGCCAGTCGGTTTTTGAACTCGCTCATTCCTGCTGCCGCAAGTAAACGTGCAGCATTCTCATCCCGTTCAGTCGATTTAACGCCAAAGATTTTCGCATAGAAACGGATATTCTCATCGACGGTCAGTTCTTCATACAGGCCGAAGCGTTGCGGCATGTAACTCAGTCTGTGTTTGGCTGATTCTGGCGAAGCTACGATATCAAAACCGGCAACCGTCGCACCACCGGAATCGGGAGTCATCACTCCAGCCAGCATCCGCATCGTAGTCGTTTTACCTGCCCCATCAGGGCCGACCAGACCAAATATTTCTCCTTTTCTGACCGCGAAACTGAGTTTGTCAACCGCAAGCACACTGGGAAACGATTTGGTTAACTCGCTAACTTCTATGGCATTTGATAACTCGTTCATCTTATTTCTTTGCTACCATCGCAATATAGGCATCAGCAGGCATTCCTGGTTTCAGTTCATGGGTCGAGTTGTCAAGGTCAATCTTGACCCGGTACACCAACGTAACCCGTTCTTTATGCGTTTCGACGCTTTTGGGAGTGAATTCAGCTTGGGAAGAGATGAAAGATACTCTCCCTTTGTAGGATTTGCCGGGAAACGTGTCGCTCTTTATTTCTACAGGCTGCCCCAGTTTGATTTTCCCGATATCAGTCTCGCTTATGTATCCTCGAAGCCAAAGATGGTCGAGATCGGCAATAGTAACTACCGGAGTTCCCGGAGCCATGATCTCGCCAATTTCAGCATGCCGAACCAGTGCAACACCTGATATGGGAGCGAACAGGTTGGTGTAGTCAAGACTAATTTTGGATAGTTCAAGAGCCTGACGGGCCGTGTTGACACTGGTTTTGTTGATGGCAATCTGTTCCTTGCGAACGCCCTCTTTTACCATGTCATAGTTTTCCCGTGCACGTTCATACATCGCCTTGGCACGTTTCAGGTTAGCCGCATATGTATCTCTGATCTGAGCAGAAATCTCGTCTTTTTCAAAGAGTGCCTGATACCGCTGGAAATCAGCTTTACTCAGTTCCAGAGCCGCTTGGGCATCGACAACTGCCTGTTCTGCTGACTTTTTCTCCTGAATACGACTGCCGGATAGAGAAAGGGTTAGCTCTGCCTCCCGGTTGTTCAACGTGGCTTCATCAATACTAACCTGTTGCCGGTAATTGGCTTGGTCAAGCTTGGCGAGCAGGTCGCCTACCTTTACCAGTTGTCCTTCCTCAATCGGCAGTTCCACCAGTCTGCCTTGAACTTTGAACCCCACCACGCTTTCATGGGCTTCGATATTACCAGATATTTTCAGGGTCGTTTCTGGCCCGTGATTCGTCTTGTTCACATAGTAATAGGTTGAGGCACCGGCTACTGCTGCGATCAGCAGGATGATAATGGGCGCTATTTTTCTCTTCATGGCTTTAGACCTCTCACGTTATTAATGCTGGTTTCCTGGATACCCAGGAACAACCGATATGTTTTGTCCGTATTTCCCAAAGCCTTGGCGAGTGCAATTTTTGCTTCAGCATGCTGCGCCAAGGCATTAAGGTTATTGTCATGGGCGCGTGCCAGGGAATCCTGCGCATTCACCACTTCAATATTATTGACCACGCCGTTCTTAAAGCGGTCGCTCGCGTATTGGAGTTCTTTTTCAGCCAGTTCAAGGCCGCTTTTAGTTACGCCCACCTGCTCTTCAGCCGATTGCAGGTTGAGCAAAGCTTCCCGGATATCCTGTTCAATTCCCAGTTTTTGGTCGGCAATCCGCTGCTCTATCCGCTTCAATCTGCTTTCCAGTTCCGTTCGTTCACCTTTCCTATCGGTATCAAAGAGGGGCATCACAAGATTGGCCTGTATCATTCCCGATGTTTCGATACTGTCTATCTCCTGTCCGCTGTCGCCGTAGTTGCCGCTTATTATGATTTTTGGGAAATACCGCGAACGAGAAGACTTGAGTTGTTCTTCAAGCGACTCACGCTGCGCAAAGAGTGAACGATAGTCGGGACGGCTTTCCAGTGATATCTTGATGGCTTGCTCGATTTTAGGCGGTTCAAGTATTTTGAAATCAAGTTTGTCAGCTAGTACCAGAGGAGTTCCCATATCAATGCCGATGCTTCGCTCCAGTACCAAAAGGGTTTGCTGATACGAGTTTTTCACAACGAGAAGGTTCTGGCGGTCGTTGGCCAACTGCACCTGAGCGCGAAGCAAATCCAGACCATCTGCAACACCTGCATCGCGCTGATTCTTTGCCAGCCTTTCAAGAACCTCGGATGTCCTTAATCGTGATTCGGCCGTTTCCACCTGTGCCGCTGCATATTGAGCTACAATATAGTTGTTGGCAATCTGCCTGATAATTTGGCTCCGTACATCTTCATAGTCATTTGTACGGGCTTTTTTGTCTTTCTCGCTGGATTTGATGTTGTGGTAACTCTGTAGATCAAAGAGTGTCTGGTCGCCATACACCCTGAAGTCAAAAGTTTTGAATGGATCTGTAACAGAAGGCATGCCCGAAATATCAATTCCTTGAGTTTTTAGATTGCGCGTCTGGTAGGCAACCGGGGTTTCGATTCTTACATGGGGAAGATACGCCGACTTTTTCCGTTCAAGTGTTCCACCTGATTCATCAACCATTGTCCCTGCAATTATGAGATTGACATTTGTTTGCAGTCCCTTTGTAATCGCCTCATCCAGTGATAAGGTTTGGGAAGTTAAAGATTCCCCAAATACGTTCGATGTTCCGAAAATTACCGCCGCGATCGCCAGATAATTTAAAATGTGCCGTATCATATCTACTTTCCTGCTGCCCTAATCATTTGGTTACACAATTACCGTAAGATTTAATCCCCCGATAGAAATAGAAAGCTCAGCTTCCTATTTCTATGCTTTTAATAAACATGCTCACTATATCGTGCAATTGTTCCTCGAGAGCGCCTGCCGGAGATATAGACCAGAGCAGCATGCTTCCGAAAATCACCCGTTGCAGGGAATATGCGATATCGCATGCAGGGATATCGGAGCGGATTTCGCCTGATTTCTGGCGTATATCCATAAGCTCGGAAAGCATTTTCCTGCCCCTGATTAATCCTTCCGACAATTGCTTTCGCGTTGCTTCACTTGAAAAAGAGGCGCTCATCAAGCTGTGGAAGAACGCGGGACTTTTCTGCTGCTCTTCGGTCATGATTAATGCTAGTTTGTATATTAGATTCATCAACGGTTCATCGGATTTCATGCTTTCCATGACAAATGCTTTGATTCTCTCCATCTGCATTTCACGGAAGTGCAACAGGATGCTTTCCTTATTATCAAAGTAATTGAAGAAAGTGCTCTTGCCTATGTCAGCCTCCTGGGCAATAGCATCGATGGTGGTGTCCCTGAATCCCCGCTCGGAAAAGAGCTGCAAGGCCGTACGGAATATTCTTTTGCGCGTCTCAATTACGCGCCGTTCCCGCCTGCTGATAGGCTTTTGGTCATTTTCTTTTGCTTTACTGTCTTTTTTAACTGTTTTTCCGGACATCATCGTCACCTCTCACGACCAGTAGTCTAGTACGACCATTGGTCAGATACGACCTTAGCTCATTCGAATCGTGCTTGTCAAGTATTATTTTTCAATGCATAAGAAATTATTTTTGAAAACAACTAATCGCTCTGAATAAATAATATGTTTAGAATTATCACTGTGGCTTATTGATATTTCCATAAGATGGGCAGTTGCGGAATCACTGATCTTATTGTGAGGGGAGATAAGATCAGCGGTGAGAGTATTCCGCAACTGCCGGTTTATCAGGAAATGCCAAATATCCGTAAAACCATCTGACGCCAGCGGTCTTCTACCAGCAATATTTTTACATGAGGATCTTTCAATAATTCATATTCCCGTATTTTTAAAGCAAGCAGGTTGTCGGTAGAATTCCAAAGAATTATGTCATAATTGTTAAAATATTTTTTAATGAGTTCATATTGTTTATGATTTGCCGAAACTGCATTAACTTTGCTTTGTGCAAGGTTTCTGGCAATCAACTTTATATGTGTTTCAATATTCTTCGCGGATGTTTCGTCGGGATTGATATAAGGCAAATAGTAGCTTGTGTAGAATCCTCGTTTGGAAAATTCAGTTAATGCGGTGTGATTCGGTGATTCCAATATAATATTGGACGCAATTTTGTATTTATTTGCAATTCTGCACAATTCGTTTAGTGCATCTGTTTTGTTATTATCGTTTAAATTTTTGAAATCTATATAGTAAAAATGATACCGGTGATTAACCGTTTGTGCAATAAGCGTATCCAGCGACAAACCGGTGGAAGGAACGGGGTCGTGATGAACATCGAAAAATTGTTTTGCCGTATCAAACCTAACATCAATCTCTATGCCTGTATAGCGGCTGTCGGCATATCGGATGCTTTCGATGCTGTTTACAGAGTGAAGAAACCTTTTTTCAGGGAAACTTTTCCCCGGCAAACCGACCGGTACTGACAAATTGAAATCCGGTAAGTGAGACGATTCAAGTAGTCTCACTTCTTTAAAAGTAAAAAGCAAATACAAATAAATTATAAAAATCAACATTAAACCAACAAAGATTTTTATCGTAGTTGGTTTCGGACGGTATCTTAATAATATAAAGTGTTTTGAATTATTCATCATTCGTAATTTATTTTTTTAAATGCCGAATTAAATCTTCACTCCTGCAAATTTTGTTTTGTTTGACGGCGGCTGTCACCTCCTGAAGGTAAGCTGACATTCTCTTCTTTAGCCGTGCCGCCTGATCCGGCATCGTTTCAATAAGGTTTTTTGTCAATTTTGGATCAATACGATAAGAAAAAAGTCCTTCAACGTTTTCCAGATCACTGAGAAATACAAAATCATCAGTCATTAGACCATACTGCTTACCGTATTTGACAATAGCAAACCGTTCTTCTGATAATTGCAGGAGCGATCTACCCATGCTTGCATGTATATCCGCAAATTGAAACAAATTCAGGAGAGTGGGAAGAATATCAACTTGTGAAGCAATGCGGTCATCTCGTCCTGGAGAAACGATCCCGGGGGCGTAGATAAGCAACGGCACATGAAATGTAGAACGAAAGTCATTTTGCGCCGCGTCATAAGGATGGTCACCGACAATGACAAAAATTGTGTTCCCAAACCACGATTGCTTTTGTGCCTGTTCAAAGAACAACTGCAAACTGTAATCGGAATAACGCAGAGCCTGGCGATATTTGCCTTCAGGGGAGAACGGCGCAAATCTCTGTCGAAACTCATCGGGAATTAAAAGCGGGTCGTGAGGCGAAAGAGAGTATACTGCGGAACAGAAGGGGCGGTGGAAACTGTTCAACTGTTTAATCGTATCACTGAAAAATTTATGATCATAAATGCCCCAAATATCCGAGTCGGCGGCGGAGTGATATGGAAAATTCTCCTTGCCGTAAAAATTATTGAATCCAGCCAGTTTTGCGTAACCGTCAAACCCCATAGAACCTGTTTTAGCGCCATGATGAAATGATGTTGTATAACCGTGACGATAGAAGATAGTCCCCATTCCGATGAATCCGTTAATCTCAGAAAAAGAATTTATGAGAGGTATATTGAAAACATGCGGGAGTGATGACAGGATGGCAGGCAGAATCTCTACGGACCTTTGGCCGTTGGAAACAAAATTGGTAAAAAGCAGACCTCCTGACGCCAATTGATCGAAAAAAGGAGTTGCTGAAGATGAAGCACCAAAAGCGCCTAGCTGATCGGCACTCCAGCTCTCCATGATGAGAATAATTAAATTGTAATTTAACGGCTTGCCTGATGTTACAGATTCCCTGAGGAAAGAATATTCAATGTTAATATTCTTTTCATAAGGTTCGTACAGCATATTTTTGACTATTTTTCGGGATTCATTTTTATCGATCAATAACAATTGTTCAACAGGATATTTCTGGTTAAGGCTAATGATAATGTCGAAAGGCGTGTTTAAAGCTATATATCCTAAAGAACGGTCTGATGAAAAAAAAGCGTGGCTTTGCCTTATCGGCTGACTTTGCAGTCCGCCGCGAATTCCGAAAACTATCAAACCGATCAATAAAATGAAAAATAACGATTCACGGAAAAAATTGGATTGATATAATATCTTTCTTCCCAGAAAAGAAAATAGTTTGTTGCTAATTAAAATAAAACCTGCGCCAAAAACCAGCATAAGTAAAAGTGAAGGCCAATAATCGGTCATCATCATCGAAAGCATCGTTAAAGTTTCTCCGTGCAGCACAAAAGGCTCATAAGTAATTCGACGGAAAGCAACTGGATAATAAGCATAATCAACAAAAGTCAAAAATATTCCGATAAGATTGATAAGATAAAAAAGAACAAACAGCGATTGCTGAAGCCAGCGGTTGCGGGTTGGATGAGTAGGGAAATTGTAGATTCCAAATATGACGGCATTGAGCATCAGCAATCCGGATAGATCGAATTTCAAACCATTTATAAACGCAATCGCCATTTGTCCATGATGAATCCCTGCAAAACATGATTGATTGTAGATAACAAAGCCCATGCGTAACAGACTGTAAATCAAAAGAAGAAAAACAGTGGCCAGTACAGTCATCTGAAACGGCTTGGGAATAAAATATTTAATTTTATTTGTAAATGCAACACTGGCTTCTGACCGGGTCAGCATTGTTGATTTATGTAAATTCACCATTGAAATCTTACATGAATATATCTGATCATTTTATTTTTTCTGTTTCAGGTTCGCTTGTTGCAAGTATTTTCATATCGCCGTATTGCTTTTTCTGTTCCATGCATTCACAGCACAGAATTTTTTCATCAACAGGAATATGATAGCGACCTTCACCTTCCGCGATATATTTTTTACATCTGCCGCATCTTTCCATAAGTTTTTTGCCCCCTCTGTGTCTTTTAACAAATAATCATTGATGAATTTTCCAGAAAATAAATCATTTTAAAAATTAATTTTATTCTCTCTGGAATATATATTCTCAATACAGATAATTTATTCACACCAAGAGCGTTGACCGGTTATTTTTCCGTTAATGGAATAATTTTTTTATTTGAAGCAATCGTTCGCCACGTTCGCCAGTAGGCTCGCCTGCCGCTGAAACAATTTTTTTTATCATGTTAAATATTTCCCCCCGGTCATCGGAATTTGCGAATATCATAGTCGGGATAGCAGCCAATGCAGCGTCGCGGTCAAATAGAATGGTCAAATACTGCTCACGTATTAAATTCTTGAATTTTGCCAGATTTATGTCTTTTTTATGGGCGCGCATCCTGCGCAATGCTTCGAATTTGCGTTCATCAACGCCCGTTTCCTTCATATCTATATAAATTATACTACGGATGGCAGCCTCGGTTAATCCGCCATCGGCAATGCGCGTTTTGATTCCGGCGATGCTGTCTCTGATGAATTCTGCACGACCCGGTTCTATACCGGGACGCCTGCGGGGGCTTTCATTTGACGCGCGTAATCCGACAAGCGCATGCAGCAGAGGATTGCTGTAAATATCCATAAATATCTGTTCTGTAAGCTTATCCCGCCAATCACGCCAGTTATTGAGCATGGCGATCATTTCTTCCGATATTATTGCCTGAGTCGTGGAAAAAGGATTACTGGGGGAACATGGCAGGCGATACTTACGCACTTGTTCTGCAAGTATAGCAACCTGCTGCATTACATAATTTCTGTCCGAAAAAAGTTCAAAAGGAAGTGTTACAGAATTTGTTTTTCTCAACAATGCAGCAATTTGTTCATTGGAAAATGTATGTACAAAGGGTTGAAAAAATGTCCGGTATAAGCTGAGATTAATTTCAGATACGCGACGAACAGCTGCAAAATGGAGTTCATTTTCTGTGTTTGGCTGGACTATACTTCGAATATCATCAAGAGTACGTCGCTCGAAACGCGTTATCCAATCCCCAACAACCAGGTCGGGATTAGCTGTATCGGCAGTTTTGGGAATCATAACCGCTTCGTATAATCCAGGCGGCAGTATATCGATCAAATCAATGTTGGAGGCAAATTCTTCGTGTTCTTTCCTTGCCACTTCTCCAGATACGAAAATACCCAGATGTCCGATGTTCTCATGAACGGCATAAACAATTGTTTGGTTGCAGGCAAGCAGGTCTTCATCGTTTTCATACAGATCTACTATCCAACCCAGCGCCTGTTGCGGAGGTGTGATATTGTCGCCCATCGAACAGAAACATACAATCGGTGAGCGGATATTGCGCAAATCAATTCGTATCCGATCAGTTGTGACGATTTCAGCGGTAGCCAGGCGATTGCCGATAAACAATTGATCGACTATCCATTGAATTTCTTCTGCGTTGAGATTTATATGGCCGCCCCACCATGTTTCGAATTCCAAAAAACGTTTTTCTTCGGTGTCTATATTGGCCCAGAGATTGTAGTTTTTTGTCCAAAAAGTGTTAGCGGGATTAAGATTTTCAAAATTGCCTACAAGATGTGCGCCATCAAATTTTCCATTACCCAGATCACTGGTAAGTGCAGTAAGCCAACTGCCGCCCAACAGTCCGGCGCTATATCGCATAGGATTTTTGCCTTCAATGCCTGCCCAGTAGGAAAGCGGCGAACCGGCTATAATGACGGGGCCGAACAACTCCGGACGTATAGCGGCCAGCATCAAGACTGCCCATCCGGCCTGGCAGTTGCCTATCACACAAGGTTTTCCATCCGCGTTGGGATGCAGTTCAATTACTTTCTCCAAAAATATTGCTTCAGCTTTTGTTATATCTTCAATAGTCTGTCCGGGCACGGGATCAGGTGAAAATTCTATAAAATAGCAGGGATGACCGGCACACATTGCCATTCCTATTTCACTGTCTGTTTTAAATCCGCCTATTCCCGGACCGTGTCCTGCACGCGGGTCCACGATAACGAACGGCCGCTTTTTAAAATTCAGGGTAGTTCCTTCCGGAGGCTTGATTCGCACTAAACTGTAATTAACCGGTCGTTCAAGCTTTCGGCCATCAAGCAACAGTTCAGTTTCGAAATGCAGCACATGCGGCACAGACATCGCATTGTGCTGATAGTAATTATTGCTGCGCTGGCGCATGACATCCCAAAACAGAATTGTTCGCTGCCAAAAATCAACGAAATAATCATATGTTTGTTGAATACAAAATAAATCTGACTGCCCGGGTGCAGAAGATTGTAAAGATTTCATTACAGAGTCACCCCATTATTATTTCTTTTTATTTTTAAACGATTCCTGTGTTGGCTGGGCACTGGTAAAGTAATCCATAGCCTTTTTATAACTCTCATCTGTGTAGGTCTTAAAACTTTCACGACCGTTCTTATAAGTATCCAGCCATTCATTTATAACCTTTCGGTTTTCCTGCGGTATCCATGTTGCTCTTTCCAGAAAGCGGAAAACATAATTCTCTGTTTGATCCTGTAACATGGTCATTACCTTGAAGGTATTGTCGAAAGCAGCCTTGTTGATTTCCATCATTTGTTTCGTTGCTTGCATGTAATCCATGGTGAGTCCTCCTTTGATTTTTGTTTATTCAACCAGATACCAACAGTAATTACTCTTGGCCTAAATTATTTTAATATGTCTTTTACTCAGATTTCCAATAGGGCCTCTCATTTTGCAGTCTAAATTTGATGATGGTTACCGGATTACAGATGATTATGATTTGCCTGATTTTTACAGTTCAATATTTGTTAATTACCGGTTTTTTTAGCAACCTCCGCTTTCACAACCACCCTTATATGTGACCGTTATTCTAATACGACCAATGGTCTAGTATGACTGTAGTTCTACTTTTTCATGTTTGTCAAGGACTATTTTTCAGTACAGCAGAAAACTATTTCTAAGAGTCTCGATCAATTATATTAGTGTTACACCGTTCAACAAGTAGTACTCAATTGTGACAACTTCCCAATATTGTGGAGTTGTAGGTGCAGAAATTCGGGGGACATAAAAGAAATTCGGGAGACATAACACTTAATTCAGTTTTTGAGGCGGCAGTGGGGGGCAAGAATAGACTTGAGGCCCCTGATTAATGGACAGACGGCCTTGGCGCGTTGCCGTTTGCCGATTTCATCAGGAAAACCAGCGGAACGCAGGCAAGCATCATGAACGCCAACAGGTAAAACACGTCCCGGAAGGAAAACATCGTGGCCTACCGGACGAGTTGCCCGTAAACGGACGCTTCCGCGCCTCCCGCAAGCCCCTTCAAATCAAGCAAAGGCGCCACCTTTTCCATCGCCAACTGATATCCCTTATCAAGAGGAGTCAGGTGATCCACCATATAATTCTGATGAGTCTGCGCTCCCCGGGAAATGAGCGTCATGACAATGCCGATTCCCACGCTGCCGCCGATGTTCCGCAAAAGATTCCACAGCGCCGTGGCGTTGCCCATTTTGTCGTTGCTCACGCCCGTGAAACTCAGCACCGACACCGGCACAAAAATCAGACCCACGCTGACGCCTTGAAGGCAAAGGGCATAGACGACCGTCTCGAAATCCGTTGTCAGGTTGAACCCCGCCATCAGCGCCGATGAACCGGCCATCATGGTAATTCCCGTGATCAGAACGGCTTTCTGATTTAATTTCGCCGCGAAAACTCCGGCCAGGCCGATGGATATCATCGTGCAGAAACCCTGAGGCATCATCACCAGTCCGGCCAGCGAGGCGGAGTACCCCAGCAGCGTGAAATGTTCACGGGAGTTAATTTCTATCTTTAGTTTCAGTGGTAAGCCATCTTCCGATTCCATGCGATAAGTCAGAGTCACCCTTCCTTCAGATTGTTTCCGTTTGGGATTTCCCAGCCAGGGATTAAGCTTTTCTTGAAGAGTACTCATCATGTGACCAATGGGGCCGGAAGTTATCTGTACCAGATCAATATCCTCGGAATAGCGCATTGGCGCCAGATATAACTTAAAAAGAGCTGTTCCGCCTCGAAATGCCAGGTTTGCAGCCAATTCAGGATGGCTGAAAATTTCCACAAGAGCTCTGCAAATGATTAAGTCTTGTTCCAGTTGAGCATCTTGAGACCACGGCGCATGTTGCCGCCACTCTTGTATGAAATTACGAGGAATCAAATATCTGCCTCCACTTTAGCATTAATAAGCACACGCCAGCGGGCATCCATTTTTGCGCCTTTTATGTTATTTGACGGCATCAAACTTATGCGAACAGGCAATTTATTCTTAACATATGCGGCAATATCCTCAGTCTTATCTCCTTTGACGATTAGATCAAGCAAGTAACCAAGACGCTGCACCCAGGCTATCGGTGAAAGTTTAGCAACCGCGATCAAACGTTTGCTGTCAATTTTTTCCGCGAGTTCCGCCAAAACAGTGGCAACGTTGTTTATGCCGCCGCAATGATTGGCATAGCCGATCAAATCAAGCGCGGTTGCTTCCGGAGTTGATATTTTTATGATACCCGCTGGAGTATTTCTATTCTGAGTTGGGATTTTGGCCGCGTTTTTACGGACAATAAAATCAATCTTTATTTTACCGCATCTGACCGATCTTCTACTTTTCGCTGCTACTACTTGAAAAATCTGAGAACGTTGATGTGCCGCTCCATGATATTCGGCAGCGCTCAAAAGCCCGACATAATAAATTTCACCTAAGTAATTCATCAAGTCGGGAATAAATTGTTCCGCAGGCAAGCTTCCTAACGCCCGGTATTCCGGTGGAACAATGACATAAAATCCCCGGTAGGGCATAGCTATCGCACCTTTTTTCTGTAAACGGCGGAGTGCTGCCTTGATCGCCATAGATGACGATTTCATCTGTTTCTCAATATCTTTATAGCTGAAGCTGGAACGCCCCTTGGCAGCCATTGCATTTATAAAATCAGCAAGCACAACGCCTCCATTTGTATCTATTGTGTGCATAAACTAACACTATTCGTCACTTTATGCAAATAATAAATACATTTATACACCAGCAGCGTTTGAAGCTTTGTAAATACCGCGTCAAGTACCGGCGAATTTGATTTTTCATTTCACGCACTCTCACTTGCAAATACAAACCTTTAAGACAACTAATCAGATTAGCCTATTGAATACCGTTACTTCTCCTTCATCTTAGCTATAGCACGCCATACTTTATAAGCGTACCAATTACGCTTATTTTTACTACTCGCATTGTAGCAACCAACTGCTTCCCAAGTATAACCATATTTTTTCATACACCCGGCTAAAATCCATGCTCCTACATTGACATTATAACAGGGATCTCCTAATTGTGACCATGCATCAACACCAAGAACTTTATACCATCTGGAGTTGATTTGCATTACACCGTAATCATAAGATCCATTTTTATTCCAATTGACGGCACCCGGATTAAAATTAGACTCTACTTTTGCAATTGCATATAAAATATCCGCAGAAATATTATACCGGCAGGCTGCTTCATCAAAGCAAAAACAAAAAGCGTCAGATGAAAAATAAAATATTATAATAATCAGAATCAGTAAATATTTAGATACTATTTTACCCATACTTGCCTCTAATTAATAAAAGACATATCCACCCGCCCGCTGGGCTTATCAGATTTATTAATGCATTCATCTGCACCAAAAACAACATCACCTGCATCTTCCACTGTCTTTTTATAAATATCAACTTTCTCAATCAAACTTTCCAAAAGCATATCGTTTCTAATTTCTAAATATTTATTCAACACTGGATATGAAATATAGGGAACTTTCACCTTACAGTAATCGTAATTACTTAATTTTAATATCCCTTCCATATCCGGAAATTGTTGAAATACAGATGGTAATACTAAAGGCTTCGTTTTTGAGCTTCGGGTAAAAGTAAGGCCATCTCTTACATCCGAAGGACCCATAGACATGGATTCACTGGATTCTAATACTTCAGTCTGGCCTATCGCATCAGAAAAATATTTTGCCGTTTCCGGCTCAGCAATAGACAGTATTAATTTAGATGCACAGCCATTTACAATGGACTGACGGCTTTCTTTTCCATAAACTTTTTCTATTTGTCCAATCTCTTGTGTCCCAATCCATACAGAAGCTCCCTTTGATCGTGCCCGTGTTAATAATTCTATTATCGAGCTCATATTATTCAGCGATCCAAACTCATCCAGGAAAAAATATATTCTGCGATTATAATCATCCGGCATTGATAACACTTCGTGGCTGGCCATTTCCAAGAGTAATGTTAGGATAGGTTTTAAAACGTCTTTGCTTTTACTGTGATTAACTAAAAATAAAGTACCGGGATTCGGATCATGCAGCCACTTTCTAATTGAAAAATTACCATCCTCTGTCGCCATTAATTCTAAAATAGCTGTATATTGTAAAAGCATCGCCATAATACCTTGTGTCTGTTTCGAAGATGAATCTAATATCATTTCTCTGCCGGTTCTTCCTTCGGGAATAGTATTCAATATTTTTACAATTTTGCTTGCTCCCGATGACAATACGTCCCATATTTTTTCATTGGAATACATTCTATTGCGGTAACAATAATACAGTATTCCTCGAAATACTTCTCTAGAAGCATTAGCCCAAAATGGATCTCTGCTTCCCCCCGATCCGGGAATCATGCCATGACAGATAACTTGTTCAATATCCATTTTCGATGTGCAATCATTAAAGATAGTCCATTGTGTTGACCTCTGATCAATAGGATTAAATATTATATCCCTCTCTTCATTGTAATTTGTCGGAATATAATCGCCCTTGTTGTCGTATAGAATAATTTTTGATCCGATAGTTTGTAAATGAGTAACGACTCTTTTGAGAGTTTGAGTTTTACCTGACCCCGTTCTTCCCACAATAAAAAAATGTTTCGTCTCATCGTCAACGGGAGTTTTAATATTTGCAATAGGTATTGACGTCTTTTGTTCACTCAATAGCTTTAATAATTTACCTGAAGAAATAAATTTGGCGCCGTCGATATATTTATCTTCTTCTTGATTCATGGATCTTTTTCTAAAATAATGAAGAGTAAATACGGTAATTGTAGTCAATATAATGAAAAATATTGCCAGATAAAGAGGCAAAAGTTGGAAAAACTCATGCCAAAAAATATCCCATGCCGGTCGAAAAACTTTCATCGCATTATTAATAAGTCCCCACCACATATTTTCCAAACACCAACCACTTATCTGCCAGAACCTATCGTCAGGTATTTTAAAAAAATAAAAATCCCGATCACCTAAATTAAAAATAATTAATAATGTAACGCCTGCGCTTAACAAGCCGGAGACAATCAAAATCCACTTGAACATTTTCAAGTTCATTTGAAAAAAACTGATCCACGTTTCAAATCCTTTGAATGCTTTTTTGTTGTGCTTATTATCCATAATTCACTAAATTCTATATGGAGAGCTTTCCTGTATTTTTATAATCGTCTAATATTTCCTTCGCAATTTTAAATATCTCCACCCAAGCTTCCACACCTTTTTCTTGACGAATATCTTCAGCCATAAGAGCAGAATTCATGATGAGCAAATTCATTAAAGAGTTAATATCGCCTTCTATTTTTTTTAAATTTATAATCGTTTTTTCTTTCTCTTCCTGTTCATAGGCAAATATTATTTTTTGCCGGATTAATTCGGACAGTGAGCATTTTTTATCTGCCGCCTCCTTATCCATTTTCGCCCTCAGCTCACCAATTATCCTTGTTCCAATAACCTGCCTCATCTGTTAACCTCTTATACATTTATATTCATTACGAAATTGTCCTTTTTTTTCCTTGCTGTGTTAACAAATTGTTAACGCTTAATATTCAATTAAATCAGGCACTAATAATTGTTTTTTCCTCCCGTTGTTAACGCTGGGCAGAATTTTTCTGCGTAGGGTCTCCACAAATAACCCGTGTACCCTTCCATTAACCCCTTACCTGAGTTCTTTACTCCCCAACCTTAAAAAGGCGATTATTAAATTTCCATTCCCTTCTCAAAAGAATTATCATTGGGAGGCATTTGCTCTATGGCGTATCCGTCTTTTTCAATCCGGGATAAATCTTTATTCTGCTTAGAATCATCAATATCTTTTTCAACTTTAGAATGAATATTTATTCCATTTTTTATTTCATCGTTCTGGATTGCATGATCAAGCGTTGATTTTTTATCCTGGGGTCTGGAAGCATGTTTTGTTAATTGATCAACATCATCAGTTAATAAATAAAAATCATCTTTAGCTCGGGTGGCAGCAACATAAAACGAATTAAGATTTACTCTATCGGCAAGAGCACTAAATATAACTTTGGAATATGACCCTCCCTGCGATTTATAATCGGTAATTGCATAAGCATGATCTACATAATTATAGTGATTTAAATTTACATTAATCCGATTTTTACCGACACTGACATTGATAATTCCACTTTCATCTATAGAATTAATTGTTCCGGGTTGCCCATTATTAACCCCAATTAATTTATCATTTTTCAAAAACATTATGTGATCGCCTTTAGCAAATTCTTTTATTGTATCCACTGAGCCGGATATTTTATCTCCATTTTTAAACATATCTATTTTTTCTATAGAACCATTATCCAGAGCGGCAGTAATTGTATTATTATTTAAATCAATATTGGTTATTTTACCGGAAGTCCCCGGCTCGATACCGTTGAAAGATTTTTTAATGTGAATTGTATTTTCAATCTCGTAATGAGAAGAAAACCGTTTTTCAATCCCCACAAGAGAAATGGGCGCTTGTGTATTAAAAAAGAAACCTTTGCTGTCTATTATATTATTATTTACCAGATAAGAACGTATGTCAGAATTTAAAACATCCTTTTCCTTATTAGTGGATGTAACAACAATTGAATTGGACGAATCATTTTTATATAATTCTAAAATTATATCTCTTCGATCATCAAAGGAAGTTCTTTCATACAGTTTATTATTTTCATTGATAAGATTTACGGCATCATTTATTTTATATTTACTTTTTGCCAGCTCTGCCAATTTTATTGTATAAGTATTTTTTTGACGAATACCTTGAGATAATTTGACCACATGAATATCACCTTTTTCCTGAGCATCTTGAAAAGCACGTCCGGCATCTATTGCTTGTAATTGTTTCATGTCACCCAGCAGAATTAATCGGGCATTATCATCAACGGCTCTGTCAATCATGGAATGTGTTTGCAAAGAACCCAACATCGAAGCTTCATCTATAATTCTTAAAGAACTACCGCTGTCCTTAGAGTTATGGAGTAAAAAAGAATCAACAGTACTACCTTTAGCGCCGGTAGCGCTGACAAATTCCTCGACAGCTTTACCTGTTTTAGAATGGCCACTTAAAGTAACAAGTTTTTCCTCACAGGCATCGGCTACGGCTTTAAAAATAGTTGTTTTGCCGGTCCCCGCGTCTCCCTGAACAACAATGAACTGATCACTGGATGTCATTATATCAATAAACAAATTTCTTTGATCCTTAGTCAAACCGTGAGTTACAATATTCTTATTATTATTTTCAAAACTTTTAATAAACTTTTCCGCTTCCTCTTTATTCATTAAGGGATTCACCTTCCCTTTTCCTGATTCTAACATCTGTAAAATATTTTTTTCGGTCTCAATCATTTTATCGGTGCTGTAGATTCCGGGTGCTATTTCAGTAAAAAGCTTATCGCTGATCATATTCTTATCAATCTCATTAGTGATGTCATTTTTGTTATATTTACCCATCGAAAGAGCCAGGCTATGTTTAATTAAATCAGAAGTGGTAAAGGTAGATTCGGTTGAGGTAAGATCATTGACAACATGACGAATGACGCTGTTTACAGAAATATCATGAACTGTTTTATTATTAAACGCTGCTTTGACCAAGAACGCTAATTTATCATTGGGATAACCGATATCGCGGGCTTGCTTATTCCAGGAATCTAATAAAAATTCTTTTGTTAAATCTGATTTTTCCGGTCTGGTTTCCAGCGTTGCAATTACTTGTATTTTGGGATTAGTTTCCAGAACATTATTATTATCTAAAAATTCAGCTTCAGCCTGTTTGATATTTGCCGTTCTTTTGGAAAACGTGTCAATTAACTCCTTGGGCACCCCTGCTACCTCGTATAATCCATTAGGTTTGATTTCTATTGCATAAGCAAGCTCCGATAAGCCTTTAGCCATGCTGGCGTTATAGACAGCAGTAATCTCTTTTTGATTTTTAAAAATGTCATCGTTATACAAAGCCCTATAGGAACCATCATCACGTTGAACCATGTTACATATTAAAACATGAGTATGAGAATTAGGATCGTTTTCGCGGCTGGTTGAATGTTCATATGTTGAAAAAATACCCTTCCCCTCAGCATGGACGACATTTACTTGATAGTTAACGGTTTCGCGGTATGAAATATAATTATCATCAATATGTTTCACAACATCTTCAATGGCGGCTGATCTAACGTTCCTGATCCTCTCATCTCCGGCAAGATGTTCCATAATGGAAACACTTTTAGGATCGGAAAAAACAAAATCAACGCCGGCACGATGTTCTGTTCGCCCTGCCGCGGAATAAGTATCCTGAACAATTTGCCCGCCGGTTAAATCATTTCCTTTAATGATATTATTAAAATCATCCTTCATAACAACAGCGCCAGCCTCAAGGCCAAGAGACTCGCAGCCCCCTCCTAGCCACCTGCTGTTGTCTTTTTCGTAAACGGGATCTTTCTCATAATAATATTTACTCGCTGCCGTTGCAGATTGAGACACCGGACCCATCATAAATTATTCCTCAATTATTGATGTGATATTTAATTTCAGAGATTCATAATCTTCCGGCCAGCCTTTGGAAACAAAAGAAGTAACTAGATCATGCAATTTAATTCTCTTGCCATTGAGTCTTTTTACTTCATCGGCTTTAGCTTTCCTTTTTAATAACTCCATTTTTCCCTTCAGCAAATTAATTTTCTCATCGAGACTTGGATTCAATTTCTTTTTTTCCTTTGCAGCACTTTTCATAGTTAAACTCCTCCATTTTTATGATCAACTATTGGGGATTTTTATAAAAGCTTGTTTCATGGCGGTCTTGAACCCCGGCCCTGAACGATCACTATCCTTGAACACAGACGGGATATTATTTAAGCATGCATTGTAGAGTTCACCAGTTTCTTCGCCCATCATTTCGCAAAATTTAATTTCTATATTTGCCTGTTTCTCCTTTTCTTCTAATTCCTGTAGTTCACGGACTCTGTTCTCCAGTCCTTCCACAATCTTCCGTTTATCTTCTAAAATCCTTTCATCGAGAGATTTAAACCCTTGTGGGGGCAAATATGTTTTGTTCCGTTTGATACAACCATAAAAATAATTCACGGGTGTATTTTTAAGAGATGCTTTTTTGTTTAGTGTTGTTAGGTCGTAACTGCAGCGGGAAAGGTACAGCAACATATCTTCAGCTTTTATCGGGATGTCGCTGAATTCCTCTATCCATCTGAGCACGGTATCCGGTGCAAGCTTTTCTTCCACCCAAAATACGAAATCCGGGTGGGTTTCAAATGTTTCCGTTATCTTAGTTAGTAGTAGTTTATTATTAAATATAGTACTACTACTAAGTAAGTCTGTCTGATTGACCGTCTGACTGATCGTCTGATTGAATGTCTGTTCGGGTGACTGTTCTTCTGAGTGTTCTTTTGTCTGTTCAATGGATTCTGTTTCCGCAGATCGAATTAAACCATTCCTGTCCCATCTTAATGGTCTGCTGAAATCATAGAAAATACCTTTTTCTTTCCAAAATTGTTCACAGCGAATATCGTCAAGTTCGTAATGGAGGTATTGTGTCTTAAGATGTCGGAAGCGGCCAGTGTTTAAAACGTATTTATATTGGCGAAGAGTCTTAATGGCCGTGCGGACTGAAGCATATGTCAGGCCAGTGGCACAGGCAATATAATCGAGTATAACATATTTATTCTTGCTATGAATC
>Ga0209202_1000409_pt1 | contig 36620 bp, 30 predicted proteins | sample AD_UKC032_MetaG_FD_184416 | JGI IMG/M metagenome (GOLD analysis project Ga0209202, IMG submission 184416) | Active sludge microbial communities of municipal wastewater-treating anaerobic digesters from USA - AD_UKC032_MetaG (SPAdes) (version 2) | ecosystem: Engineered > Bioreactor > Anaerobic >... | reverse complement strand
TGTCGGTCATGGCTGTGAGATAAACATTCAGCAAATTCGTGAGTGCTTCCGGATCAAGTCCTTCCGAGATGCTTGTAAAGCTTTCCAGGTCGGAGAAAAAAATAGAGAGCATGCGTCGTTCACCACCTAGTTTCAGCCGATCAGGATTTTGGATCAACTCTTCAATCACAGCGTGACTCAGGTATTGTTTGAAAGCGCTTTTGATGTAAGCTTTCTGCCGGCCCTCTGTTGTGTAATAAATAAGTCCCGCTCCAAAGAGCGTGACGGCCACACCCGCTTCCTGAACTACCAGCGGCAGCCAGAAGTCCAGCCTGTAAGCTATCAGGCAAAGAAAAATCGGTGTGCAGATAGAGAAAACATAGACCAGAACGCTTTTAAAAATACCGGAGGCCCAGGACGTTGCCATCCCGGCCAGAAGGGCAATGATCAATGTGATGACAACAACGAGAGGAAGGGGAACGGACTGGATAAAATCGTTGGCCAGCATATTGTCAAGCATCGTGGCGGAGATTTCCACGCCGGGATAAATGCCGGAAACAGGCGTGGGTCGCAGGTCAAAGAGACCGGGAGCGGAAAACCCGAACAAAACATAGGCGTCCTTGAAGTCGTCGAGATTCTTGATAGGGGGTGTTTCACCGTTTTGGATGCGTAGTTCGCTCTGAATGACCGATGCCGCACTGTATGTCTTGTGCGTTCCCGACGGGCCGCGAAAATTAAGAATGACCTTACCCGCTGCATCCGCAGGAATAACCCTGTTACCCAGTCCAAAATGTCCCGGATAAATTTTCAAAAGAGTGGCAGGCTCGGCTGCCAAAAAACTCGCCAGGGCCAGCGATGGTATAATCTTGCCGTCAAAAACTTCAAAAAGTGCCCCCCGACGATAGACACTGTCCACATCTGGATTCAGGTGCACATTGGCCAAAACGCCTGAAGCGGTGGCGATCTCCACTACGGGAAACGAAGCTCGCGCAAAAGCGTTATGTCCGGTTTCAGTAAGCCAAAGGTCTAGCCCCTGAACATTCAAAGCCGGCTCGGGAGCAAAAGCAGGCCAGCGTTTTTCACTGCCCGCAGTCCGGCTGAGAAAAACAGCGCCCACAAAATGCTTGAAACTGCGGATTTCAGAGGCAAGGGCCTGATCATCCGCCACCCCGTATTTGGAGGGTTCCGTAAAAAGCACATCGAATGCCACAGCTTTAGCACCCGTGCGTTTGCAGAACTGAAGAATTGTTCCGTACACTTCGCGTGGCCACGGCCAGGACAGGTCGTTTTCTTCTTTCGCCCAATCCAGACTGTTTTGATCCAGCAGAATCAAGCAGATCTTCGGGTTAGCAGACGAAGGTTGGGCCAGCATGTTGACTCGCCAGTCCCAGGTCTTCGCCTCCCAGCGATCCAGAAATCCTGGCAAGAAAAAAATCAGGGCAACCAAAACACCGACAAAACCCGCCAACAGCCCATGTAAAAGCTTTGATTTGCCGCCCCGGAGTAATTTTTTAAAATCCATAACTCTGGTCCTAAACTTTTAGGAAACAATCTGGTGGTCTCACACCACCTTGTTTCACCTCGTGTCGCCTCGAGTCACTTAAGGTGATCAGGTGATTAAGTTATTGAAATCGTTTGCGACAAATTGTTATCGTAACAGATGTCCCACCGCTTTGGTAAACCTCTCCTTGCGAACAGCAGGTGGCTCGCCACCGACAATAGACTTTTCGCTATCCTTGAGTTCGGCAATCCGGTTCTGAGGCGACGGATGCGTCTTGGCAAAATCACTACCGCCGGGCTTTATTTGTTTGTCCATGACGCCCAGCATGTCGATCAACGCGCCGGGATTGTAGCCCAAGCGTTTCAGGATGGATAACGACGCCGCGTCAGCCTGATATTCGTAAGACCGGGAGTAGCCATTGTTGATCATGGTGTTGGTAATATCGGAAATCACACCGCCGAAAGCCTGAGTTAACTGTGCAACTTCCTGTGACCCTAATGATTTCGCTCCCTCCTGCGCCAAAACCGTGAAGGCTTCCGTCATCCGTGCCTTTTCGATCGCCTTCATGCCATGCCTTAACTGAACATGTCCGATCTCGTGGGCCAAAACAGCAGCCAGCGCGTCTTCCGTCCGGCAGCAGCGTAACAAACCGCGGGTAATGAAAATATGTCCGCCGGGTGTGGCAAAGGCGTTGATGTCGTCGGAATCCAGAACAAGAAAAGAATACCCGGCAAACAGCTCCGGCATATCCGAGGCTTGTGCCAGTGTCTGTCCCAGCGTATTCAAATAAGTGTTGGCCTTTGTATCCGCCAAGGGCTGATATTTTCCGAGAACCACCGCGCCGACGGTTCGTCCGATATAGTATTCCTGTTCGGGTGTAAAATCTTCCAGGCTCTTCGCAACAGCTGTCGTGCTCTTGCGGATGGATTGTCCCTGTTCCTTCGTGATTGTGCCGGTTGCTTCGCCGACCGTCGTAGCCACTGTCGTTGCTGTTTCCAAAGCGGCGCAGGCCATCAGCGTGATCAATGTCAGCAGGATGAATCCTTTTTGCCAAAAGTGTTTTTTCATGGCCTGCCTCCTTCTCCGCCAAGCGTCAGACGACCGCCGGATATAAAATCTTCCATTTGTTCTTGAGTCACCTTCGATGCTTCCATCTTATTGATCCAGGTATAGTCAAGATTTTTATTACTCTTGCGATATTGGGCCTCCACCTCTTCGTTGAAGCCTTTGCCCGCGAGCGCAATTTCATCGCGGGTGACGGAAGTCCCCACATTGCTTTGTCCGGCTTTTAGGGCGATTCTTTTATTGGTCAGGGCTGTATTGTGCATCCATCCCTGTTTTTTCCCACTGCCCAGTGATACTCTTTTCCAGGCACCCCTCTCTTCCAAGATTATCACCTGACTGCCGTAAGTTGCCCGGGCTACGATTTTGCCCAGATGCGACGGCGTGGCCCGTAACTGACCTTCCTTAACCTGAACACTCATGGTTCTTTGCGCGACGGCGGTTGCGCCAAACAATAAAGAGCCAAGCAGTATGAGGCAAACGACCATTGATGTATAACGAAGCATTTGACCCTCCTTTCCACAACAAATTATCTTATGATACGAATGATTGAAAACTATCTTTTGTTTGTCAAGAAAAAAGACTGGTGTGTGTAGCACAACGCCGGCAGTGGATTGTACAGTTCATTATTTAAAATCGGCTCTGATTTTTTTTGCTGTGCGGGTAAATGGAGTCAAATCCGTGGTCTCGGTTGATCCAGCCAGATTACACGTTCGTTGGAAGAGATTTTTCGATATTGCCCAATGCCGCTTCCGCCGCCATTGCCAGGTCTTCGTCGTGATCATGGTTGAGTGAAAAAACGCGGAAATGTCGGACCCGTGCGGGAATGAAACGATAAATTTCGTTCAGGGGTTCGGCAGACGTCCGCCTCGTCACCGGATTAAATATATTGATCTGCCTGCCCGGTTCGGCAATCGGGTTTAGAGGACGGGGATCCTGCGTGGCCACATCCACTTTGAACGCAAGTTTTTTCAGTTTGGCGGGTAGGCGCTCCCTGATCTTTGACTCGTAGTTCTCAGCGCCGACAAATTCCGTACCACGCTGGATCTGATCAATGGATATTTCGGCGGCAAAAGACATTTTCCATTTCAGTTCTCGGGCATGGATCTTTTGCCATTCCAAAGCTAATCTACGCTTGCGGGCGTCTTTGACGGAAAGCCAGCCCTGCATTTCGCTGAATAATGACCACTCATCACAGTGCAGATAGGCGTCAAGATTTTTCACTGGACTTTCCGGATACATCATTTGCAGGGTGTCGGAGAAAATTTCCTGCAGGTGCAAATCGAGCGCGCGCGTTGTGCGGTGGAAATAAACGTTGCTGTATAAATTCAAACGGGCGTTGAGAAAACGCCTTAACGCTGAAATGCCGGATTGATGTAGGGCCAGACCGTCTTTTGTAAAAAAAGTGTAATAGCGTAGGCGCGGCATATCGACCATGTCCAGTGAAAATCCCGTCATGTAGGCGTCGCGCTGGACGTAGTCGAGATTATCGACCGTATAAATGCCGGAAAACAACTGCCGCAGCCATTGAAGCCAGCGCGGCTGTTTGACCTCCGCACGCGCGTCGGGCATTTTAATAAGATACGCGACCTGCTGCGGGTCTAGCGCCTCGCCGCGGGCAAATGATCCTGAAGGACCACGGGCAATACGCGAAATCAAAGCGCCGAGTTTCTTGACAATGATCTGCCGGCCGATATCTTCGTGGGTCAGCCCCCAGGCACTGAGATAATGTTCATCAAAAAAATGGCCAAAGGGACCGTGGCCGACATCGTGGAGCAGTCCCGATAGGCGCAGTAATTCTTCTACATAATGCATGGACGGTGTGTCTTTGCAGACATCCTTGAGACTGGGATATAGGTGGCGGGCGAATTCTCCCGCAACGTGCATCGTTCCCAGCGAGTGCTGAAAGCGGGTATGTTCCGCTGCCGGATACACCCAGCGGGCGCTCTGGAGTTGATAAATGCGCCTCAGTCTCTGCATCCAGGGAGAATCAAGGATGTCCTTTTCCGTCTTTTCCGCTGACCCGTTATCCTGAGGCACTGTAAAGAAAGCGTAAGCGTGAATCGGATCGGCAATGAGAGCCAGTCCGTCATAAACGTTAGATGGACAATCTTTCTTTTTCATGGCGTTTTGTTTACAATATTATAGATAAAATATCAATTTCAATAATTGTTTCATGAGGCTGACTGACAAACGCATTGACAGATTTCTTCAATATGGTAACGAAATAATCGTTTTGTTGATCAGAATTATCACTTTGGAGTGAGCTCACATGAAAACGTATTTCTCGCCGTCATCCATTGCCGTCATCGGCGCCAGTTCCCGCGAAGACAGCCTGGGTGGTCAGATCCTCACCAATCTCCGTTATGGTTATGCAGGTTTTATCTATCCTGTAAACCCCAATTATTCACATATCCAGACTCTGACCTGTTATGCGACGGTGGAGAAAATTCCCGGACCGGTCGACCTGGCGATCATCATCGTTCCCGCTCCTGCTGTGCCCGAGGCGCTTGCAGCCTGCGGTCGCAAAGGTATCCGGCGTGTCATCATCGAAAGCGCCGGTTTTGCGGAGATCGGCGAGAAAGGCCGTCTGCTTCAGGAGCGTTGTCTGGCTGTCGCTCGTGGCGCCGATATCCGCATCTGGGGACCCAACTGCATGGGCCTGGTAGATGTACCGAAAAAATTCTTTTTTACATTCATGCATCCCAATATCTACAAAGACGGCTTGATCGAGGGCCGTATTTCCATGGTGGTTCAAAGTGGTATGCTGTCTGCCGGATTTCTGGCCGACCTGATGAGCGAACGCGTCGTGGGTATAGCGAAAGCCTGCTCCATCGGCAATAAAATGGACATCGACGAATGCGATGTGCTGGAATACCTGCTCGAAGACGATGAGACGGATGCCGTCGCTCTGTATCTGGAATCGATTGTGCGGGGCCGCAAATTTCTGGAACTGGCAGCCCGGGCGAAGAAACCGATTGTCCTGCTTAAGGGCGGCAAGAGCAGGGCGGGGGCGAAAGCTGCGCTTTCTCACACATCAAGTCTGGCCGGGAATGCCCGGTTGCAGGACTCGCTTTTATCGCTGGCGGGTGTGACGATTGCGCGCGACTTTCAGCAGATGATGGAAGTGACCCGCGCGCTGGCTATGATCGGCCGGACACCTGCCCATTGCCGGACGGCCATTCTAACCTTCAGCGGCGGCGCGGGCATCTTATCCTGCGATCTGATCGAGCAGCAGGGACTGCGGGTTGCCGACCTTTCCGCATCCACCACAAAGGAACTGGCTTTAATATTTCCCGATTGGCTTCCCGCCTCAAATCCTGTGGATATGTTTCCCGCCTTTGCCGTCAAAGGCGCTGTTGCCGCTTACGACGGCGCTTTTAACGCCGTGGTCAAAGATCCTAAAGTGGACGTTCTCTTCCTGCACTTCTTTGTCGGCCTCTATCCTAATTATAACCGGTTGAAGCTCTTCAAGGAAGCGGCAGATCGGGAGGGGAAAGTTTTGATTCTATGGGTTATCGGCCGACGTGATGCACTTCGAACGTTTAAGAGGGAGGCACAGGAAAACGCCATACCGGTGCATGGGGAATTGTTTCGTGCGGTCGAATGCCTGGCTTACGCCTCGCGCTACACATTACGCAAAAAAAAGTCGCAACTGATCTTTACCGGGAAAGATAAACTGCTGCCGAAGGCCGCATCCATTCTTTCAGTCTGCCCCGAACGCATCTGGAATGAATTCGACAGCAAGCGGCTGCTCAAAACTTACAGCATACCGACCGTTGAAGAAAAAATTGTTGAATCGGTCTTTGCCGCGGCGACCGCCGCCCGCAAAATCCGCTTCCCCGTCGTCCTCAAGGGTCTTGTGCACGGGCAAGTCCACAAGACTGAGTCGGGGCTGGTTTGCCTAAACATCACGTCCGTCGCCAGTTTGAAAGCATCTTTTGCCGATTTGATGCGACGCATGAAAGGCAAGGGTCAAATTCTGCTCCAGCGACAAATGCCCATCGAATATGAATTGATTATCGGCATGGTGCGCGACGAACAATTCGGCCCCTGCGTGATGTTCGGTCTCGGCGGTATTTTTTCCGAATTGCAAAAAGATGTTGTTTTCGCGCCCGCGCCGCTTTCCAATTCAAACGCCAAAGAACTGATCCGGTGCATTTCCGGTAAAAAACTTCTACAGGGTTTCCGCGGCAGAAAACCACTGGACATGAAATTAATGGCCGAGGTCCTGGTCAACCTTGGCAATCTTGCAATCGCCTGTCTGGATATCGAGCAGATAGACATCAACCCTTTGGTGATCTATCAGGGAAAACCAGTTGCGGTGGACGCAACCGTAATAAAGAAAGCAGTTGGCTGAAGGTAATCCGTAATAGCCGAAAAAGAAAAAACCCGCGGAATGTTCATTCCAGCCGGGTTTCATTTTGACCAAACCGTTCAAAGTCTAATAGCCTAAACATGAGATTCAGTTTATTGACCACCAGGTAATTATGGGCCACGACATTGCTTTCTGAAATTATTATCAAGCCAAGCTAATATCATTTTCCCTTTGCATTGTTTCTGCTTACGACCCTCCGACCAATACAAGATGACACTTTAATTTTGAATCGGCATTCTGTATAGATGTTATTCATGAATGACATGATATACAGAGGGATATTAACAACCGATGGACGAACCCCCTTCCTTTTGGGGGATGATGGCACCCGATATCTGGAAGATGAAATTATTTGGAGCGGATACCTGTCTCATTGGAGCGGACGTAGGCTTTGTGCGCGAAGGCTCCCCCAAAAGGATTACGAAGCACGAAAACCTATTGTCATCCTGTGGCCGGACGTTTCTGCACCGGAAGAGCCCTTTGTTGATCTTTACTTCAACGAACGATTGGTAAAATATACGGTGTCATTTTTGGGTCACCTGGCCGTCAACGTCAATGGCGAAATTTTCAATTTCTCGCATCTGATCAATGAAAATGAAGTAATGAAGCATGAAGAATACTTTTTCAGGCCGGCGCTGGGTGAATTTGCTCCCGACCCGGTTTCGGGGAGGGATAATATCGATAATCCCCAAAAGCCTTATTATGACAAGTTCGGACGGCTCTTCATGCGGACAATCCATGTTCTAAGGATTACCGGCCTGGACACCAGAGATCTTTCGCAGATCTTTCACAATGAGTTGGAAACCATAAGAAACTTTCCGTCCAATCCGAAAAAACCGGGGGAATATGCAGACTTTAATATATTTACACGAAGTTGTTCCACGATCATCCGAAACGGGTTCAGGAAAATGGGGTTTGCAAAAATCAGGGGTATTTTCCCGAGAGAGCTTTTTGTGAACAGCTCTTATTACTTTTTGAAGCAAACCGAACATTCGCTAATCAAAGCCTCAGGTTGTACTTTTACTCAACTCAATGTTCCCGAGGCATCCCCCAGCGCCATGCCGCCGCTTTTGAATCCTTTGAACCGATACAGATATCGAATGGTAGAAAAGTATATTGCTTCTGTAAAATAATTATTTTGGCAATAATTAGAAGATGGCTATTCAGGAAGATAATCCTTACTGACCGCACTATTGATTTTCCAAATAATCGAATTTTTATACCTTACGTCTTTCAATTTAGGCTTTAAACTGGCTATTTCCTCCTGTTATTTCTCCCCTTGACTTTCCATAAAAATAAGAGCATTTAAAAAGCGTAAGTTCTCTTACGCTGTCCGTCAACGCGTCAACCTAATCCTCAACTTTCTGGAGTCCGCCGTGAAAAGGATTTATCAGAAGTTGCCAATATTTAGCCTCTAAGGGGCGCAATAACCCCTTGGAGGTTTCTGTTTTTAATTTAAATAAAGCCAATCCGGAAAGACAAAGACAAGGGGCTATAGGCTCTGCCTATCGTGAAATATTCTTTATTTGCGGATAGCTAAAGAATTGCCTGTCACACTTCAAACACTTATGAGCCTTAAGCAAGAGGAGAAAAAGCCATGGCAAAATATCCTCCCGGTCTAATAATCGTTTGGCAACTGTAATAGTAAGCTTACATATACGAGAAGAATTCAAGGCATCGAATTAATATTGAATAAAGATAACTGAAGTTGAGGTTAGAACAATGAAAGTATTAATTCACGATGAACGATCGGATGGACTGGATTTTCTGCTGAAGAGCATAATCAATCATGGTTACAAGGCAGGGATTGCTAAGAATGGTCCTGAGATCATGAATATGTTGTCAGATGAACGATATAGCGTTGTTCTGACCAATGGAGGATATGAAGAGCTCGATCCTGATCAGCATTTCCGGATAAGATCTTCCTCGGCCTTAATCATCGGTATTACAGGGCAACAGAAACGTGAAGAAGGAATGGACTCGGAAGTTGATCTCTGTTTGCAAAAGCCCTTTGAAGCGTCAAAACTATGGCAAGCCCTTCCTCCGGACAAAACAGGTCGTTGAGGTAATGAAGGACCTGTTATCAACTATACAGGATGTTTGCTATGTATAAACAAAGTCCTTCATGTGGCAGCGGTCCCCGTCCTTTTATTAAGAATTAGCAAATAATGTTCTGCTTAACCCCACGAGCAAGATTGAAAGGAGGCCTCTTATGCCATCAAGAAAATTGAAAGAGTTTCTGGACAGCCAGGCAGTTCAATACTTGAAGATTGCGCATTCACCAGCCTATACGGCCCGGGAAGTGGCTCAGTCTTTGCACATCAAGGGGCATAAGGTTGCAAAGACCGTTATTGTCTTTATTGAGGGAAAGATGGCCATGGCCGTCATGCCAGCTAACCGCTCTATTGATTTCGATCATTTTCAGAAGGAAATCGGTGCGAAGGAGATCAAACTCGCTTCCGAAGGACAATTCAAGGATATGTTTCCGGATTGCGAGGTCGGTGCCATGCCTCCTTTCGGTAACCTATACGGAATGGAGGTCTATGTGGACCAGCATCTGACGGAGGATGAAGAAATCTTTTTCAATGCCTGCACTCATTCTGAACTGATCCGGATGTCTTACCAGAACTTTGAGAGACTCGTGAAGCCCAAGGTGGTCATACTTACCTGAGGGCGTTTTCCCTCTTCTTCTGCAGTAATGGCACCGGAAAAAACAAGACGCTGCTATTTAGATAAATCACATGATCGGCCAAATAATGAGAAAGGAGAGCCGCTATGTCGAAACTGAATTTAACCCCTGAGGAGGAAGCGAAGGTTTTGGAGATCCTTGAGAGATACCTTCCGGAACTGGAAAACGAAACTGTGCATACAGACAACAAGGAACTCCGCAAGTTTTTTAAAGAACGGGAGGCATTCATGCGAGAGTTGATGCGACGCCTGAAAAGCTGAATCCAGCCACTTTTTGTTTATTTCAGATTCAAAGGAGGTAGCTACGATGAGCTGTGTCAGGGATGTTCTTAATGCGAAGGGACATAAGATTCAGTTCATCTCCCCTAAGGCAACAGTATATGAAGCCTTGGAGAAGATGAGTGAGAATGATATTGGCGCTCTAGTGGTTGTTGAGAACAAAAAAGTATTGGGCATCATTTCAGAAAGAGATTACGCTAGAAAAATTATCCTTCATAAGAAGACCTCAAAAAAAACCTTAGTGAAAGAAATCATGTCTTCTGATTTAATTTCCGTTGCCCCTGATACCAGCGTAGAAGATGCCATGGTTCTGATGACGGGGAAGCATGTACGGCATTTACTTGTTTTTGAAAAAACTAAATTTGTCGGCATCATTTCCATCGGGGATATAGTAAAATTAATCATCTCCAACAAAGATTTTCTTATCGATCAATTGAGCGATTATATTTCTGGAAGATATTACTAGGAATGAATGTTTAATTGTCCTAACCGATGGTTGTCTTGACAGACGCTGTCCAATTAAGCCTTGCCTTGACAACCGTTTTACCTACAACTAAACAATTTTTAAAAGTTCTGACGTTGTGAATTACTGTTCGAAAGGTGCAACGAAAAATCAGCCAGAGCGTAGCGATCGGGTGTATTGCCTTGTTGTTCCGGTTCTATAGGTTTCTATTACACTCTTCCTTATCCAAAGATTGAACCTTCTCTGCCGCGGATAAATAATCAATCTATTCGGTCAGTAATCCCGCTAAGACAGGTAGAGGACATCCATAGATGATTCCCCTGCTTCTCAAGAGCTTTGGATTGCTACTATCCAACAACTTACTGGAGGGTTGAGCCTGAAATCAAATATGGGACCACCGCTCATTCCCACCATACTGGAAAGTGGCAAATCCTCGTGCAATTGACCTGCGAAACGAGGATAAGTTATTGATTTATTATTTTCTGGTGCGAGGTCTGCTGCCTTGATTCCGATCATAGTTGGCCAGACCTTCCCAACCAAATTACCGTCTCTCGAACTACTTCTTTCAATTGTTATGAATTCTCAGGCAAACCAAGCATTGTATAAGCGTCGAATTGAATTCTGCTCTGATTTATCCAATTCTCTTCGGAAACCGCAACTATCCCATGTTTTTCAAGAAGCGCGACATAATAGGGCCTAAGTGCAATTAGACCGAAATCAAGACCCTCTTTTTCGTCATCTATAAAGAACATTTGCTCGTGTTTCACATCAAATGGTATTGGTGTCTCTGAGATAGTGCTAGGGCCAAAAGTATCAGCGAGTATGGAAGTTTCTACAATAATCTCTCCCCTTTCAAGATGGACACTTAGATCTTTAAGTGCGTGACCCGCTGTAATGAAGCAGCACATATCGCGAATACAAAGCACGATGACAGGGCACGCAAAAAAACTCGGATGGTTTTTTGATTTGGGAAGCAACTTAATTATATGCTGAAATAGATTTTTGGCAAATTGGCCGTAATGGCGAAATATATTAAAAATGAAACGGGCTGATCCATGATAGGACAGCCCGTGCTTTGTTAATCAAATTTGAAATAACCTTTGTGATTTTCTGCCATTTGAATGGCAAATGATTTCACTTGAGGTTTTTCAACAATAAAGTAAATGTGAGAAAAATCTTTTATATCTTTATTTTTTGAAACTACAGCATGCTGTAATAATAGCCTCTCTTGGGGCGACAGCTTTTATCGTCCTGGCAATGCCCTATGACCTTACCGCCCGGACCCAGAATGTGATAGAGTAATTAATTGGCCTTTTATGCGGTTTTTTGTTTTCTTTGATACTGCACCCGGCTTTGATCTATTCTGTTATAATATATTCGCTTGCGGTCGGTGCCACAATATTCATAACGACAATATTGGACATGGGGCATCCACCTGCGGCAGGAAGCGCTTTGGGTGTTGCAATGACAGGTCTTTCCATCGATATATTGATTACGGTTACCATAAGCGCAATACTGCTTTCTCTGATTCATAATATTCTAAAGCGCCATATTAAAGAATTAACCTGATTGACAATTTAATGACTATTTTCATTTCTATCCTTCTGAACCATATCATCCGCCTTTTGAAAAAAGATATTGCCGAAGGTCATCATCAAGATCGTGATGAAAATGATCTGGGTGATGACACCCACATTCATGAAGGGAAGAAGCATAACGGAAGGTATGCTGAAAAATAACAAGATGGTAATCAGTCCCCGCGGCGCGAAATAGACCAGCGGATTTAACGGCATCCGTAGGACAGTTTTAAAGAATAACGCACGGAAAATAAAAATGGCTGCGGAAATAACAAAAGTTATCAATAAATTATTCAGGTTCAGCAGGTATGCAACACTGGTGTAAAAACCAAACAGGAAGAAAAAGAAGCAGCGAACGATAAAAGTCATTTCAGCCACGATATTTTTAAAAGAATTCAAATCAGCGTTGAATTCTTCGAAATCAATTATTTTTGAGGAAAATCTGTTTTCAAAAAACACGTTGTTGTTCATGACCATCCCGAAAATTAAAACAACAAGCAGCGATGGCAGGTGAATGAGTTTGGCCAGTGCGTAAACCAGTATGATGGCTGTCATGATGATGACATATTTCACATGATGATTAATCTTGTGCAGCATCACGGCAAGGCCTGCGCTGAAAAAGACCGAGGCGAGCAGCGTGATGACCAGTTCGGCAAAAAAGCGGGTGACGCCCGCCCCCAGCGATCCGCTGCTCAGTAAAATAAAATCAAAAACAAGAATGCCGATAATATCAGACAGAGAACTCTCATAGACAACAAATTCCCTGTCGGCCTTGCCTAAACCCGTCGCTGAAGGGATAGCGACGGCGCTACTGATGATGGCGAGCGGGATGATGTTAATCACGGACATCTTGAGGTCGAAATGAAGATAATAAACCGCAATGTATGCAAAAACGCTGACAAAGACAACAAACAGCAGGATGGCTGAGGACACGGAGCCGACAATCAGCTTTCGCTTGTCGCGGCTGAGCGTCAAATCCATGCTCCCCTCCAGAACAATCAGAATGAGTCCCAGGGTCCCCATGACGGGCAGCAGACGCGACATATCAGGAATGCCGATCATCCAGAAAGACGCAAAATAGTTGATGGCCATGCCGGTAAGGATGAGCAGGATCACGCTGGGTATTTTTGTGTGCTTGGAAGTGATATCAAAAATATAGGCCAGAAGAATAATGACGCAGAAGGCGATTAGGACATAATAGGTCATAGGGGTTCATCCAATTATTTAGTCCAGAAAACGTCTGATGTCTACCACGGCGCCGATCACAACCAACCTGTCTTTTTCACCCAGCAGGCGGTTGGGATCGCACGACAGGTCTACCTGGTAGTCTCTACTGAAAAGCGCCCCGGGACCTTTTTTCGCCGGGGCGCTTTTGACCGCCACGGTGTTGATGTTGAACCTGGTATGCAAGTCGACTGCCGCTAGGGAATGACCCACGTATGCGGCAGGGATCTTAATTTCAGCAATGATATATTGATCATTGATGATCATGGTGTTGACGGTGTCTTTCAGCATCAGCATAGCGGACAGTTCGTTGGCGATATCTTCTTCCGGGTGCGTAATTTCTTCGATGCCCAACTCGCTTAGAATGCTTTGGTGCATCGGGTTAATCGCCCGTCCGATGATCCGTTTGACTTTCATTTTCCGGAGCATGGACAAAATCAGAACCGAAGCGCCGACATCTTCGCCAATCGCCACAATGACGGCATCCACATCCGTGAGCGGCAGAGACTTGAGGGCATTGTGCTTGGTGCAGTCCATAATCATGACCCTGGTGATTCTTTCTTTGAGCTCATCCACGTGCTCGGGGCGCTTGTCGATGCCGATGACGTCATGACCCAGCGACGTGAGTTTGGTCGCCAGGAACGAACCGAGGAATCCTAAACCGATGACGATGTATTTCATAATTAGTTAATCCTGATATTCTCCACCGGCAGGCGATAGAGATTGTTGGTTTTGGTTAACAAAAACCCGGAAAGCAAAACAACCGGACCGATACGGCCTGTAAACATTAATATTATCAATACGATTTTACTATAATCGCCAAGGCTCTGTGTGTTGACAAACGATAATCCCGTGGTGGAAAACGCCGAGACGCATTCAAACAAAAGATGGACCGGTTGTTTCGATGGTTCAAGAATCAGCATCAGCATGAAACCGGAAAAAATAAAAACAATTGAAAGGAAGATGACGGCTAGCACTCTGAAAATCGTGGGCATTCCGATTTCTCTGTTTGCTATTTCTAAATCGCTCTTTCCTCTTAAAAAATTGATGACAGCCTTTGCGGCAACCGCTAATGTTGTGGTCTTGATGCCGCCGCCTGTTGATCCCGGGGAGGCGCCCACCCACATGAGAAACATGATTAGAAAAACGGTCGGGTAGGACCACGTCGCCAAATCCACTATGTTGAATCCGGCGGTCCGCGCGCTGACACTGGCGAAGAACGCCGTCATTATCCGATGAACAGCGCCGGCGCCTTCGGGACCGTTGCCGAACTCAAACGCGTAATAAGCGACTGTCCCGATAATTAATAGCACAATTGTCGTGTTCAGCGCAAGACGCTCGCCTATAGATAACCTGATCAACTCATAAGATATCCTTCTTCCGGTCAAATAATAAAATAAAGATCTGGCCGAATGTTTGATGAATTGATAAAAAGTCAGCAAAAACGGAAATCCGATGCCGCCCAGAATGATCAGCGCGCAGATGGTGACCTGCAGTGGGTAATTGAAGCGCAGCGAGGCGGTGTAAAGACCTTGCGGGTATACGGAGAAACCTGCGTTGCAAAAAGCGGAGATGGCGTGAAAAATGGAATTCTGCAGCTTGTGCAGCCAGTAACCTTCCATAGCGTGATAAATCAAGGCAGCGCCTGCGGCCTCCAGGAGAATTGTAAACAACAAGATCTTGAACAGGAGCTTATACAAACCACTCAGGTTTTCACCGGAGAAAAAGTCTTTAAGCAGGAATTGATCTTTGAAGGAGACTGAACCCAGAAAAATATAACTGAAAAAACCGGTGAAGGTCATTATCCCCAGGCCGCCGATTTGAATCAGAGCCATAATGATACCTTGTCCCAGCGGAGTGAAGGCTGCGAAGGTATCGACAACCGTCAAGCCTGTTACGCAGACAGCGCTGGTTGCCGTAAAGAGCGCATCCAGATAGGTAATGGGTTGGGCCGTGGCGTTGGGCATCATGAGCAAACCGCTGCCGATAAGAATCATCAGCAGAAAACTGCCGGCAAAGAGAAAAGAGGCGGAAATATTCATGACGCTGAAATAGTCCGACAGGTGGTGAATTTCCGTCAACATTAGGACAACCGATCCGATGATTAACACCTGTTCATCATCAAAAAAGGCAGCAAGCCAGGTGGACGAAATGTCCATCAATTCAAAATAAATAAGCAAGATCAAAAAGATGACGCCCAGAACGATAAAGTTACTTAGAATAATCGGCCATTTTTGACTGCGAAAAGAAAATATTTCGATGATGAATTTTCCACAAAAAAGACAAAACAGCAAAAGCAGGTAGGTCCGTTTAATGATGTCCGCATCCATTCCTGTTGTTTTAAACCCGAAATCAAAAATAAGCAGACAAAAGAAAAGCACGGCAGCCAGGGCAAAGACATACCCGGAAAGCGACGCGACAACCGTTCGGACAACGGCCGCCCAATCGGACAAAATAAATATTTTCTTATACAGATCTTCTCTGTTAATGTTCATTATATGCGTAGCATCCTAATTCCTTGCCTGCTTCATTGGAATTTAAAAATATTTAACTATCAAAAATACTCTTTTCAATGATTATAGAGAGTCGTTATATAAATAGCAATCCGGAAGTTTGTTAAATACCAGGGACGCTAAAATTAAAAGCAGAAAAAAAGAGGCGCCAGCAGGAGCTCAAAGGCTGCTATGGTATCAGCCGGGCAGTCAGCTCTTAAGCGTTTTTCATTTTACCGATTTCTTTTACTCTTTTAGCCACATTTTCAAAAGAAGAGGATGCCTTTTCTATATATTTTGTCATGGTATTTTCTAAATCTTTTTTTAATTTGTTCATCTCGCTTTTTTGTTTAATATGGCTGAAATCATTTTTATAGAAAATGTCGTGTTCTATTTCAGACCAGGCATGATATAGAGCGGAAGTTAATTGTATCTCGCACTGCAGGCCCTTAAAATTTTTATATTCGCCCAGCATCAGCCTTTTTCCTCCGAATGATGCAATGACGTGTGTAGCGCGGTATCCTTTTTCCTTATGCCGTTCCGTGAGCTTCAGGTTTTGCGGGGTGAGTTCTTTGTACAAATCGGCAATGAAACGTTTTTTGTCGCTTTCCAGATAAAATACAATTCGAATGCCGGCCAGGTCGTGAATGTCATCCAGCTTCCTGTATTCCTTCCCCCTTTTCCGAATTTTGTCGGTCAGGCTTTCCAGTGATTTGAGCCGATGGGTAATTTGATATTTATAGCCGCCATTATCCAGAAGGCTGGTCAACAGGTTTTGCATGGTTTGGCAAAATTGATCGTAGAGAGGAAATTTATCTTTGTAATCACTGATGATTTTATCGGTGTCTTTATGATTCATTCCGTTTTTTTCTTTCAAACTATATATCCTCAGATCGGTCTGCGGTTGAGCGGCCGCGCCTGCCCCATGATGAATCCCTGAAAAAAATTTCTCGCGTTGGCTCCGATCGAACGGCTGTTATAGCCGCCCTCCTGCGTTACAAGGGTGGGGAGTCTAAGCCCTCCAATCTTCATGCCGATGGCCGCAAAATCACTGCCTGTAAGACGCCATGTGCCGGTCGGGTCTCCCTTGGCCGTATCGAGACCCAGACAGATAACAAGGTAGGTCGGGGTGAATTCCCGGATACGGTTCAGAGCCGAATGGAGAGCGGCCATGTGATCTTGCGGTGAAATCGATTCCGGCAACGGGTAATTGACGTTAAAACCCGTTCCGGCTTCCTCGCCCCGTTCGTCTGAAAATCCCGAAAAATAGGGATAGGCAAAACGGGGATGACCGTGGATGGAAATGGTCAGAACATCGCTGCGCCGATAGAAGATTTCCTGCTGGCCGTTGCCGTGATGATAGTCGATATCCAGGATGGCAACCTTCCCGAACCGGCTTAAAAAATGAGTGGCAATGGCTGCGTTGTTGAAATAGCAAAAGCCGCCGAAGAATCCCTTTTCGGCGTGATGTCCGGGCGGGCGAACCAGTGCGTAGGCCAGACCCCTTCCGGAGAGAATTTCCGTGGCGGCGGTCAGCGCGCAGTCTACGGCCCGTCTGGCCGCTTTGTAGGCATGGCCGCTGATGGGCGTAAACGTGTCAATGCAGTAATACCCGGCACGAATGGGCAGTTCGACCGGCGGACGGGTCCGGTTGCGGATGGGAAAGACGTAAGGATAAAAAGGCGTGTCCGGATCGGCGTTCGCGCAAACGCGCCGGAAGTACCGGACATAAGCGGGATCGTGAACCTCCCTAATAAACGCGTCCCCAAACGAGGCGGGCGGTATCGGATCGAACAGGCCGGTGGAATCCAGGGCCTGGCGGATCAATCGAATCCTCGCTGGCGATTCCACGTAGCCCCGTTCACGAACATGATGAATATGATGCTGGTCCGTCATAATCAGCGCTATTTTGGCAAAGGCGGCCATGCCTTGCGTTTTCGTTTGATTCACGCGTCGCTTCCTCGCGTAGCGGGGCGGCCTGAGCCGCACGGGATCGTCCATGATGGAATCGACGACGGTCTTGATATAAGCCGGTGTGCAGAGAACCGGATACTTGCTTTTCAGAATTTTGGCGACCACCCGCTTCAAGTCACGGGCTCGCAAAACGCTCTGTTGGGATAAATCATCAAACACCAGATAGGGCGGGTCGGTTGCACCTGGATGGACCGGCGTTTCATACGCCGTGTTTATAATGGGGCGGGCGCCGTACGATTCGTAAAATCTCAATCTGGCTTTGTTCTGCCTGAGAATGGCGGGGTCGGGGCTGAGTTTCGGATCATCGGAAAGGCATTCAAAAAATATTCCTACCACGCCCAGAGAGAGAGCTTCATTTCTTATTCTTTCGTAAAGAGCGGCGCCTATGCCGCGACCGGCCACCCCCTTGTCGCTGGCCAGATAATCCAGATAGCAGAAATTCAGTTCGTCGTCGCAATCCAGAAGCGCCAAGCCGTGGACCTTTGATTTTTGATCCTCCGCCACATAAAGGATGGTACGGAAACCGTATTTCAGGGGCGATCGCAGCGTATCCGGTATGCGATCGATCTTCCGACGATCGAGCAATTCGAACTGTGAACGCAGCATGGCTCTGACCTGTTCCAGGGCATGCTGATTTGCCGGTACAATATCGTCGAATATACGGCGGATTCGAAACATTTAGTTCTCCTGTAATACTTTCTAGATCAAAAATCCTGATACGCGACTAGGGCGATTCTAATCACTGCCTGGCTTTTGATAAATGCCCAGATCCCCCCGCAATATCCTTCACGGAACGATTACCATCATTCATCAATCTAATAGCCTCATACTTGAAGCCCTTATCAAAATACCTGTGTTCCTCTCTCCTAACCATGACACACCTCCATCTCTTTTGTTATTAACTGAAACGCTTTGGTGTGTCCACTAAATCGGTGAAAGATTACTCCCTTTCGAGCTGTAATCATCAGATCAACCCCGAACTAAAAGTTGCGGAAAGTGTGAAGGAGTTAGCCTCGCACCCTTCATGACCCATTATAAATTCCAAAATTTTGCAAAAAGTTGCTGCGCTTCGTGAGTGCGATGAGTACCCTATATAAATAAACTCCGGATAATAGACACCCACCGGGTTACTTCAGACCCGCTCAGGCAGCCACACTCGATCGCGAGGCTGTTTTCATTGCACAAGCGCACACGTGCCTTCTGTTCCTGGTTTGTTTATTCTGAAAGGTGACGCCGCACAGGAAGGGCGCAGGTCGTTCCGGTGCCCAACCTCGCTAGACATAATTGAAAGTTATGTCTAGCTGTGCCGCCAGCATCTTATAGCGTCGAGATTGGCTCTATCGGTTATCCTCCTCCACGGATTCCTTGAGCCTTTCAGAAAAATCCCGGATGGCCGCTTCGACCCGGACCCAGGCCGGCATCATGGGGATGCCAACGGGATCGCTGACAAATTCGTCAATGGCCAGCTTCATGGCGCCGACAAATGCGTCCACCGCCTCGATCTCCTCATGCCGGTCGAAGGTTAGACCGTTGAGGAGGGCCAGAGCGTGGTATTTCTCGACAGCGATTCGGGACTCCTGGATATAGGCCGTCAACAGGGTACGGAAAAAGGCGTCGCTCATGATCAGGCCGTCCTGACTCAGAACCCTGAACAGGGCCTTGCCGATCTCGGTTGCCATGCGGATCAGTCCCTCGGTGGGTTTGCTTTTCTGCAGGTTCTGGTGTTTGTGCTCGTAGGTATCGATGATCTCCACTTGGCAGATCCGGTTGACCGACGTCTTCTGATAGACCTCGCTGAGCAGTGAGACCTCCAGCCCCCATGTCGGTGATATGCGGATGCCCCGGGCCAGACCGGTGTCGAAGGCAAACTCTCCCGAAAGAGCATACCGGAAATTGTCCAGGTATTCGATGAAGGCGTTGTACCCCAGGATCCTTTTCAGGGTGCGGATCAGAGGGGTGTAATAGAGCCGGGTCACACGGCCATAGAGCCTATCGGTGACTCTGGCGTAGTATCCCTTGCTGAATTCAAAGCCGAGAGCCGGATGTACGACCGGATAGAACAGCCGCGCAACGATTCCCCGCTCATAGTTCACGACGTCACAGTCATGCAGGGCGATCGCATAGACGTCCTGGCCCGACAGGATATATCCGAGAGACATCCAGACGGACCGACCCTTTCCCGGGTTTTCCAGATTGAATTCCGCATGCGTCAGTTCCTTCTGGAGCGCCCGCATCCTCGGTCCATCATGCCAAACTACCCGTACGTCCGCCGGTAAAGCCGACATGATCTTCCGAATCCGGTTGAATTGCTTTTCATCCGCCCGATCCAGGGAGAGAACGATCCGGTCGAGGTAATCCACCTCTTTGAGTTCTTTTATGATCCTGGGCATCGCTACGCCGTTAAATTCCGATACAAGGGCAGGCAAAAGAAGGATCATTTTACGCTTCCGCGCAATCGTTTTGAGTTCCCGTTCGATATCTTCGATGGGTCTTTCCTTCAATTTCTGAAGGGTCGTAATGACTCCGTTCTGGTAGAAATCGGCCATTTCTATTCCTCCTTTCCTTCCCAAAGTTCGACAAGGTAGTCTTTCATCGTCTCGAATACCAGGGCGTTTTGTTCGAAATGCGCCTCCGCCTCCTGCTCCGTTTTGTCTTGGAGCTCGTTGACAAGAGAGGCGACCCGTCCATAATAGAGGGGCGTCAAGGTATCGAGGACTTTGAATCGTTGTCTGGGTGTTCTGTGGAAGGCATTGGCATATCGGTAGACGATTCGGACCCAGCTGTCGATAGGTATAATGAACAGCTCATTATTTTCGATTCGGGCGATCTCCTGGATGATTTTAAAGTCTCTTTCTTCGACGATATTCTGCCACACACCGCCGAAATTATTCAAGCCTACCTTGAAATACTCCACGAGATTGGACTGGTCGATCTCAAATGCTTCCGCCTTCTGACCTGCGAACTCTCCGATAGTCGGTATCGCCACCGATTCCTTGACTTTCATCCAGTAATCCTTGTACTGATCCATCAGCTGGAATATGGTCCCGACCACCTGGCGCAGCATCGGACCCAGGTCGGAGGAGGGATCCTTGTGGTCATGGATTTTGACGCCCAGTTTTGCCTGGCAGATCCGGAACCCTCCCACGATGGCCGATGTGGTCATCCAGATATCGATCCCGAATTTGGCGATGTCCGTGGACCATACATCCTGATCCAGGTAGTGCTTGACCAGCGCCGGGGAGATGCCGAAGTCCCCCCCGATCGGCTGACGGATCCGCTGGCCGTAGAGCGCTCGGGTCAGGTTGTAGGCGATTGTGTTTGTGATGGTCCCGTCGAACTTGTAGCGGTTGTAAAAGGGGGCGACATAGTCGTAACCGTGGAAGACTGGTTCCAGAAAGTTGCGCACCCATTCCGGTGTGATCGACAGCAGGTCCGAATCGAAAACGGCAACGGCCTGCGTTTTCAGGAAGGCGGCGACCTCGAAAACGGCCCGTAACCCCGACCCCTTGCCGGGAATACCCCGGTAGATGGTCACAATGCTCTCGATGTTGTAGGATTTGGGGTCGACGGTGCGCGCCACATCCCTCGTATCATCGGTCGAACCGCCGTCCGAAACCATGATAAGGGCCTTCATCTCGGGGTAGTACTGTTCGATCCCTTTAACGACGGTCTTGATGACATGGGCGATGGAGTCGGCGCTGCCGTAAGCGGGGATGCCGATGACAATGTCCGCATACCCGAGCTGCTCGATCTTTGCCGTGACATGTGGCCTTAACGCAGTGGAAAATCTAGTGACCTTTGTCATTTATCTCCTCCTGTCTTTTTGATTATTCTTTCGTCGTGATCTTGCCCTGCGCGTTCAGGAGGTTTTGCAGGACATCGTTCCAACCCGTCGCCCCCGCCTCTTGCGCCCGGATCAACCCCGGCAGCTGGACATCCAGATAGCCTTTTTCCAGACGCGGGATCAGGACCGGGACGTCCACCTGCTCCAACATCGCCAAATCGTTTTCGCTGTCGCCCAGGCCGACGGACGTCAGCGCCGTGCCGGAATTTCGCCGGAAGATATCGCAAACCATTCGGACGGCTTTCCCCTTATCCTGCCCGGTGCCCATCAGATGATGAAAACGACCGCCCCGGGTCACTGCAAAACCCGCTGACTCCGCCATGCCGCTCAACGGGCCGATGTCATCCGGCCGCGATAGGATGAAGGGCTCCGTGAACTCCCGTTCCCTGGCCAAAGCCGCTTTTTCGATCGGGAGCCCGGTCAGTGCGGCGATTTCTGAGGGCGCCATGTCGCCAAATCCCCTGATATTGAAACGCACGCCAACCTTTTCCAGAAAATCGCGAATTTTGGAATAGGACGTTCCAATGCGGATAACCGTGTAATCATCGCTTTGTTCACCCTGCCCGATCGTCAAATTCCAATACCCCCTGGGGAAATAAATGCCACCGCCGTTTTCCACGATCATCGGTTCCCGCATTCCCATTTCCCGCTGCAGGAGTTCAACCTCCCGCCGAGTCTTGCTGGTTGTCATGATCAAGGGGATGCCGGACTGTTTGATCCTGTCGAGAGATGGTTTCGCCTCTACAAAGGAATAATTCCCTTGGTTGAGAAGACTGCCGTCGAGGTCGGTAAAAATAATGAATTTCAATTGGATGCTCCATCAGATCGTTCGCCTTTGGCCGGAAACACTCTCCCGCGTATGTCATCATGATGCCGGATTCGCGGAGCTATCGACCTTCGGAGTAATGGCGCTTCCTTTAAGAAGTTGTATGCAAGTGAATTATCTATTACGGAATAGCAGGCGCAGCTCCTGTTGTCAATAAAAAGGGCTCTCAATTTCGGCTGCATGCCAGGCAAGGCAATGCTGACTTGCACTCAGACGGTAGTCTTGGAAGTCTTTCACGCCCTATCCCGCTCCCAACGATCCTCGAATTCGCCGATATATGCTGAGAGCGTATTCCCGGTTTTCTCAATCTCGGATCGTAGATCCTGCTCAAGCCGATCCAGACGCGCCTCCAGGGCAGCTGTCGCCCGCTCAGCCTGTCCTGCAAGCTTTAGGGCCTCGGCTTCCAGAACGTTGCGCAGTTCGGTTATGCGCGAAGCCTCGGCCTGGTCGGCGAGGGCCCGTTGGGCTTGCATCTCATGTGTATGGCGCCGAGTGTCCATGAGCATCGAGACCTGCAGGTATGCGATGAACAGGATGAATGACGCCATGAGCAACAAAGTAAAGCCAAGCATGATCAATCCGAGCGGCGCCTGTATGTCGGTGAACAACAGTGACAGGGTCGTCGGCGCTATGAACACGTTCCAGTTGGCTACAGCAAACAAGGCCATCAAGGCCAAAACCATAAACAATAATAAGGCGCGCAAAGACATTTGTACCTCCCCTCCTAAGCTCCAATTATCCCCCGATCACCGCCTTTATGAGAATGAAGCGACTATAGATCTTCTTCTGCAGCTCTGCGCTGATCACCATGTTGCCCGCGGCAGCATGCACTGTCGTTCGACTCAATGACACGACTAATTTTCAACGGTGATCGAACCCTCCATGACCAGTTTCCCTCCTGCCTGGGCCGTTTCCTTGCGAACGATATATCGTACCATCCCCTGATTTTTGAAACAGACGGATACGGTTTCGTTCGGATTGAGTGTCACGCTCTCTTTGAGTGAACCCAATACCGTCGAGAACCCTCGCTGACAGGACGGCTCGTAGGATTTCAGGTTCGGAATGTCGATTTGGATGTCCTGCTTTCTGAGGTTGATCCACCGGATTTCATCTCCCGTCTTAACCACAATATTTTGCGGTGAGAGCTCCTCGCCGACTTTGATATCATGGACGATAGCCGTTCTGCTGATCTCCGGCAAACTCGCGCAAGCATACAACCCTGCGCACAACAATATCCCCGTAATTCCAAGCAACCACAAACGACCAAACTTTTTCATCATAATGACCTCCTTATCGGTAAACTGTTTCTCATTGCGCGGCCTGAGCCGCACCTCCTGTCGCCCAGATAGTCGCTCCTTCTTGGTTCAGCTACCCGTATAGATAGTTCTTAACTTTTTCATTTGAAGCCTCATAGTTTGAGTGCTTCGGAGAACTTTTGTTTCTGTTTTTCTATTGCTTTCTGTCCCTGCTCAAGTGTTGCCATGATCTCTTTCTTGGCTTTGTCCGTCAGGTCCGTTCCTTGATCTTCAATATCTGAGGCTTTTTCCTTTAAATCCTTTATGAAGTCGTTTACCTCGTCAAGGGTGTCCTCGATTAAATCAGCCGCGCTATTTTTTGCACGCCGGGCTGCTCTTATAATATCTTTCCGTGTCTTACGGCCTGACTTGGGTGCGTACAGAAGGGCAATAGCTGCGCCAATCAACCCACCTATCAAAATAGCACTGCCAATCTTTGTTGTATCTTTATTCATAATATCCTCCTTACGGGTGACAATCAACACGAAGATCCCGCGTTTTTTTAACATCCAGTAGAATTAGACTCAATACCGGCATCGCAGAATCTCGTAGTTTAAAAGTTAACGTTTCTTACCATCAATGTCAAGGGCGGTGCCTATGTTTGTCGGGCATGAATGGTGTTTATTTCTGATTGAAGTCTCGCATCATTGTTGAGGTTAACGATTTACTGACTACAGGAAGAAAAATCGTACATAGAGCAGGAAGAAGTTATGACTTAAAATCGTCTTTACACCTGCTGTCAAGAAAGCCTCATCCATCGACAGTTTAATGCCTGTTCAGCGACATTACAAGAAAGTGATCATTTTCATAGTAGCTCTAACCCGCATTCTATTGGTAAAGCTTCTCCAGCATCGGGGCCCGAACCTGACACCATGCTCCTTTTTGGACTTGCACCGATGGGATTGGCAGATGTCAGAAGGAAGTTTAAGAGGCAAAGAAACACTTTATCAGTTTTTTAATTCAGAAAGACAGGGTCAGAAAATGGCTCTGCTTTTCCTGACTTTCCAGACGTAAGCATCGGATCAACCCCGAACTAAAAGTTGCGAATAAGTAGATGCCGTTATTGTCAAGAGCAAACTGGTTTAGGATTTGGGTCGAACTTTTTACCGGATTTATACTTTTTTATTTTTTCTTTTTCATCTTTGCTGTCGATGTTCGGTTCTTCTTCGGCGCGGCTTTCTCCTTTCGCTGCAAGGCTTTGGCTGGTTTTCTCAAGTCGCCATTTTCCAGCGCCAGTTTCACGACATCCATCATATCGACGACGAAATGAAAGGTGATGCCCTTTTGCACGTTGGCCGGAATATCTTCAATGTCCTTGCGGTTCCATGCAGGTAAGATAATGGTCTTGATACCCGCGCGATAAGCTGCCAGAATTTTTTCCTTGATGCCGCCTACGGGTAGCACAGCCCCACGCAGCGTGATTTCGCCTGTCATTGCCAGCTGCTTTTTGACTTTCCGGTTAGTCAGCAAGGAGGTCAGCGCCGTGAGCATGGTCACACCCGCCGACGGTCCGTCCTTGGGAATCGCGCCCGCCGGAACATGGATATGAATATCCCGTTCATCGAAGAAATCCGGACGCACACCCAGCTCTCTGGCGTTGGTGCGGATAAAACTCAATGCCGCCGAGACGGATTCTTTCATAACATCGCCCAACTGACCGGTCAGTGTCAGTCCCCTCTTGCCTTTCATCGACGTGGCTTCAATGAAGAGCATGTCGCCGCCCACCGGTGTCCAGGCCAGGCCGATGGCAATGCCGGGCTTTGTAATGCGAGCGTCGATATCGGTCGGCATGCGCACCGGTCCGAGATATCTGTGAATATCTTTTTCCGTGAGCGTTTTCGATTTGATGCTGTCTTCGGCAATCTGCGCTGCCACACCGCGACAGGCGTTGGCGATTTCACGTTCCAGATTGCGGACACCTGCTTCCCGCGTGTAGCCGGTGATGATGGCGGCAAGCGCCTTGGAGGTCAGTTTGAACTGAGAAGCACTCAAGCCGTTTTCCGTGAGTTGGCGAGGCAGCAGATACTTTTCGGCGATCTTCACTTTTTCTTCCTGCGTGTAGCCATTCAGTTCAATAACCTCCAGCCGGTCGAGTAGGGCCGGCGGAATCGTATCCAGCATGTTGGCTGTCGCGATGAACATGACTTTCGACAGATCAAACGCCACGTCAAGATAATGATCGGTAAAGGTATTATTCTGCTGCGGATCCAAGACCTCTAAAAGTGCGGACGAAGGATCGCCGCGGAAATCGCTGCCGAGTTTGTCGATTTCATCAAGCATGAAAACGGGGTTGTTGGATTCCGCGCGTCTGAGCCCCTGGATGACGCGTCCCGGCAGAGCGCCAATGTAAGTGCGGCGATGGCCGCGGATTTCCGCTTCGTCACGTATGCCGCCGAGCGCGATACGGACAAATTTGCGCCCGAGTGCCCGCGCGATGGAATGCCCCAGCGATGTCTTGCCCGTGCCCGGAGGGCCGACAAAACAAAGAATCGGCCCCTTGGAATCGGGTTTCAGCTTATGCACGGCCAGGTATTCGATAATGCGTTTCTTCGGTTTGGCCAGGCCGTAATGGTCTTCGTCCAGAATCTTGCGCGCCAGGGTAATATCCAGATTATCCGTGGTGGACTCATGCCAGGGCAGTGCCGTCACCCAGTCGAGATAGGTTGACGAAACTGTGTATTCGGCTGAGGACGAATGCATGCGGGACAGACGCTCTAGTTCGCGCAGAGCTTCTTTTTTCGCCTCATCCGGCAGATTTTTCTCTTCGATTTTTTTACGATATTCCTCTGTTTCCACGGTATTTTCGTCGGTCTCGCCCAGCTCTTGTTTGATGGCTTTCAGCTGCTGACGCAGGTAGTATTCGCGTTGGCTTTTGTCGATATCGTCTTGCACCTTGGTTTGAATCTTATTGCCCAATTCAAGAACTTCCATCTGGTGATTCACCATGCGGGTCAGTTCCTTGAGACGTTGTTTGACATCGGCAAAATCCAGCACCTTTTGTTTTTCTTCCACCGGTGCGTTGATGACCGACGTGATCAGGTCAGCAAGCGTTCCCGCCTCCGTGATGGACTTGGCCATGGGACCGAACTCCGGTGGTAAAAACGGCGAGAGCTTTAAGATGCGGTCGAACAGTGACAGCAGATTAGACATCAGCGCTTCGGTTTCAATGTCTTTAACATCCTTGTCCTCGATCAGTTTGATTCGTGCCTGCTGATAAGGTTTGCCTTCCACAAGCTCTTCTATCGAAAAGCGGCTGACACCCTGCAGAAGTAGCTGTGTGTGGTTTTCCGCCGTCTTAGCCATTTTGAGAATTACCGCGCAAGTCCCTACGCTGTTCAGGTCGGCAATTTTATACTGATTCGGTATTTCAGGCTCCGATTTGGACATGATGAGACCCACCAGGCGGTCCTTGGTCATGGCCTCATCCACCAGCACCGACGCGTTGCCCGTTACCTCCAACGGAATCATGGTTTTGGGAAACACGAGCACATTATTTAACGGAAGAATGGGAATCACTTCCGGGATATTAAAATTACTTTTATTTTCACTGACGTTTTGTTCCGTCATGATAACCTCCTGTTGTTGTCGAGAAACCCATCAGCTACTTCGTCGAGATAACCGACACGCGATGCGCTTTATGGGCCGGCAGCTTGTTCATCCTGATCATCAAAATACCGTCGGCATAGGATGCCACTGCGGATTGTTCATCCACCTGCGCGGGCAGGGCAATGTTTCTTTCGAAATACCCGTGCGGTATTTCCGCCTGGCAGTAGCGCGCGTTGTGCAAAAGCTGAATCGCCTTGCGAATGCCGGCGATTTTGATCTTTTTTCGGTCCACCTCGATATGCAGCTCTTCCTTATTGAGGCCCGCCATGTCCGCTAGCACAATGACCTCCTCGACCGATTCGTACACATCCATATTGGGCCGCCAGATGCATTCGTAATTTTTGAAGGCTGGACGCACCAGATGAAAGACCTCATCCACCGCTTTCTGAAACTCATCTTCAAAATTGCTGCCGAAATTAATTTTTATGTAAGTCATTTCCGCCGCCTCTTAGATCGGTTTTTTGATTACTGGAAAAATTATAGTGATTCGATGACGATTTGTAAAGGCTGCCTTTCAACATCCGGACATCATGAAGAAATCGCTCGATTGAGAAAAAGAAAGCAATAGGAGGGGGTAATTATCCAAAAAAAATAACTGGTTCAATGAATCATATTTTGATATGGGAAAGCCGCTTTGTTAAATAAACGAATGTAATGGACATCCCTTCAGTAAAGAATAGTCTGATTCTATCCGATACTACTTCACTTCGATGACCCATAAGAAAGAGAAAAATGAAGAAAGATCATTTAAGAAACATTGCCATTATTGCTCACGTTGACCACGGTAAGACCACCCTGCTCAACGCCATGCTCAAACAGACCGGCGTCTTCCGCGCTAATCAGGCGGTGGAAGATCGCGTGATGGATTCAATGGCGCTGGAAAAGGAACGCGGCATCACCATTGCCGCCAAGAATACCGCTGTGGACTATCATGGCGTAAAGATCAATATTGTCGATACACCCGGCCATGCCGATTTTGGCGGCGAGGTCGAACGCAGCCTGAACATGGTGGATGGCGCAATGTTGCTGGTCGATGCCAGCGAAGGTCCGTTGCCGCAAACCCGCTTTGTGTTAAAAAAAGCACTTGCTCTGCATCTTCCGATCATTCTGGTCATCAATAAAATTGACCGCCCCGACGCTCGCATTGAGGAGGTTATTGATGAAACATACGATCTCTTTATTGATCTGGGTGCCGAGGAACATCAAATCGAATTCCCGATTTTATACACAAATTCCAAGGTCGGCATCAGCCACAAGAAGCTGGGTGACGACAGCACCGATTTACAGCCGCTTCTGCAAGCCATTATTGATTCCATCCCAGCGCCTGTGGGCGATGATGACGCTAATACGCAATTCTTGGTCACTAACCTGGATTATGATGCTTATGTTGGCCAGATTGCCGTCGGTCGCCTGCAGAGCGGAAGGCTGGAGATGAACAAACTATACAGCCTCTGCGCGAAAGATAAAATCGTGAGCGGCGTGAAGCTGTCCGCTCTTTATGCGTTTTACGGCCTGGCTAAAAAACCGGTTACGGTCGCGGAGTCGGGCGATATTATCTCGCTGGCCGGTGTAGAAAATGTCACCATCGGAGATACGATTTCATCCTTTGAAGATCCACAGCCTCTGCCACGCTTGATCGTGGACGAACCGACCGTGTCGATGATGTTTTATGTCAATGATAGTCCCTTTGCCGGGACGGAAGGAAAATATCTAACATCGCGCCATTTGCTGGAGCGGCTGGAAAAAGAGTCGCTACGCAATGTGGCTATCAAAATCAAAAAGCTGGATCGAACCGACGTGTTTGAAGTGTGCGGGCGCGGCGAATTACAGATGGCGGTGCTCATTGAAACCATGCGCCGTGAAGGCTACGAATTGATGGTGTCGAAACCCCAGGTTATCACCAAAAAGAAGGACGGTAAAACCTTCGAACCGGTCGAAAGATTGTTTTTAGACATTCCCGAAGAATTTGTTGGGAAAATTACTGAAAAGCTGTCCATTCGCAAAGGGCGGTTGGAAAGCCTGGTGAATAAAGGCAGTGGCCGGGTCAGCATGGAGTTTTTAATCCCTTCTCGCGGCCTGATTGGCTTCCGCAGCCAGTTTTTAACCGATACCAAAGGCGGCGGCGTGATGAATTCACTTCTGGAAGATTACGCGCCTTGGTTTGGTTCAATTCCACAACGCAGTACGGGCGTGTTGGTGGCAGACCGTGGCGGACGCGTGACCTCTTACGCCAGCTTCGCCATGGATGATCGGGGAGAAATGATGGTGGAGGTCGGCACAAATGTTTACGGGGGGATGATTGTGGGCGAACGCAACCGCACGCAGGATATTAATGTCAACATCGTTAAGGAAAAGAAGCTGACAAATATGCGGGCGTCAACGTCCGACGCTACGATTATTTTACGGCCACCGCGAATATTGTCACTGGATCAGGCCATCGAGTTTATCGCTGAAGATGAATTGGTGGAAGTTACGCCCCAAAGCGTGCGCCTGCGCAAGATGGAACTTGACGCCACCCGTCGTCAGATGAAAGCCCGCAAAGAGGATTAATTACCTGAGCGGTGTTATCGTATTTATAAGTCGGCAATCTACGGGAAGAGATCGAGCTGATTATTACGATTTGAAGTTTGGAATAAGAAAGTCCAAGCCAGTTCTGATTCCGCCAGCCAGAAATATAATATCAAGTATATCACTATAATTGCATCCACGACGGCAGCCCCCAGGAAACCAACAGAGAATGGATAACTGATATTTAAGAGATAAAGGAATATCAGAAAAGTCTTTTCGATGGCGCCATAAATCAAAACAGGCATGCGCCATGAAACTCTGAACGCCGATATGATCATGAAGATGCCTAACAATAAAATCATCATACCCCAATGCTGGACGATGATTGTATAATTTTCGACAAAGGGTAGTTTCAGAATATTCTCTACTATAATTTTCGGTAAAAATGCAGTCATTCCAGATAAAGCCGTGCAAAGTCCGGCAATGATCAAAAAAGGTTTAATGGTTTTGTCTAGAATGCTTTTCATGGATGACCTCCTTAAAATTTTAATGAGGTGTGGGTAAAATCTATGGATGTTGGGTCTTATCTCTTCCGAAATAATTAATCCAGGCAAGCTCAAGAAGATCCTTGGACAGTTCTGGAGGCTGGCCAACATAACGGCAGATATCCAGTAAGTGATGTATAAGATCCCGGGGTTCACAACATCTCAGAGGGCGTTTTTCTTCGTCATAGCGTTGAAAAAGAAACTCAAGCAATTGCGGGTTATAATTGAGTCCATGGTTTTTGACAGTCCTTTGGAAAATGGAACCGTAATGTTCCCGGGTCGGCGGGGCTATATAAAGTCGGTATCCCATCCGACGCAAAAAGGCCTCATCCACTAAGCCCTTGAGATCCAGATTCGTAGCAAAGATGAGCAGAGGTTCAAAAGGGACCTGAATTTTTTTCCCCGTGTGAAGAGTCAGGTAATCAACACCCCGCTCTAAAGGCACGATCCAGCGGTTTAGCAGATCCATGGGATCGACCCGCTGCCGACCGAAGTCGTCGATGACCAGGGTTCCTCCGTTGGCTTTCATTTGGAACGGCGCTTCGTAATACCGAACCGTGCGGCTGTGGACCAGGTCCATGGTCTCTATTGTCATCTCCCCGCCAACAATTACCAGGGGGCGTTTGATTTTTATCCAGCGCTTATCATATTCTTTTTGATTGTTGGTTTCTACCTGGATGTGATTGTGCTGGTCGAACATCTTGATAATCTGGTTATCCACCTCAATAGCATAAGGGATCCAGATTTCTCCGGGCTGGGCGAAGTGAAGCGCTGTGGCGATCGATGTCTTCCCGTTCCCAGGTTCACCGAACATGAAAAGGCTTCGCCGGGATTTGGCTACCAGACCCACAGTCTGCAAGGTAATGTCAGGTAAAACAAGATCGGACAGAGCATTTTTTACAAATTCCGGCGATACAGGTTCCCGGCTCTGACTCTGGTGCAAAACCATTTCGGTATAGGATTGCAGGGAGACTGGGGCCGGTCCGATGTAGCCGTTGATATCCAACAGTCGATTTACCCGTTGCCATCCTCGTTCGAGCATGGCATAGCGATGATTCAGGTAACTGTCCTGGCCGCGAATTTCGATCAGCTTTTCCTTGTATAGGTGCTGAAGCAGTGATTCAGCTATCGGTACCGATAGGCAAAGACTCTCGGCCGCCCGGGTCGTGGAACAGTTGATATCCGCATACACGGTCTTCAATGCCAGATCCACCAGGAAGTTAAAGTCCAGTTGGGTGTCTTCCACGGCTCTGGGTGTGATGGGGATTAAATTCTTATTTGAAACTTTATCGCACAAAACGTCCATAAAAAATATCAGCCTATAGGTAAATTCCCTTGGATTTAAAGAAATCAATCGACTGCCTGTGACCCATACCGGCGGCCTCCTTGAGATCGTTGATTGCCTCAAGGTACATGCCGAGGCGCTCGTGAGCAAGACCACGCAAATAATAAACCTTAGCCTCTTCCGGCGCCAACTCGATTACCTTGCTGTAATCGTAGATGGCTTGCTGAAGGTTGCCTACTGTTTCGTAGGTGATCCCTCGATTCAAATAGGCGCTTTGATAGGTTGGGTCAAGATCAATAGACTTGGCAAATGCCCGAGCGGCTCCCTTGCAGTCATTCACCGTATGTAAGGTCTTAAATCCTCTCTCAAACCAATCTTTGGCCGTCAAGGCTTTCTTCAATGCCACGGTTTTCCTTTTACGTCTCAACATTTTCGATAGCAGGCCGGAAGTCTTTTCTTCTGATTCTCCAGTTGCGTCTTCCTTATCGGACTCTCGTCTGGCATATTCACCGTATCGGTCCTTCCTTATTCTGACGGGATCCGTTTCTATGTTGACCCATTTCCCCTGAGAAGGTCGATAGAACTGTCCAATCTTCTGTGAAAGGATCAGTTCATTGAGTGTAATGTCATCAACAGACCCCTCCCGACCACTGTCATATCGGACTTGAATCAGCTCTTGTGGCATCTTGACCTTTTGTGTCGTCATAGCCCACAAACTTTCATACTTTAAAAAATAAATAATTCTTTAAAATATTGACCCTTATGGACAGATAATGTTATCCGATCAGTAAGCACTCCCGGTGGTTTCAATAATAGTGTACCCTACAAGCTCACCTTTGTTGTTGAGCAACTTACATATCCCTTCCCAGTATTCCTGTAACTTTGACGGATTATACTGGTCTTCAACGATAGGGATTATCTCGTATTCCTTTTCTTTAAATGGAACAGTCACGTTCCATCCAAGCCCGATTTTTTTGTCATTGAAAGTTCTCATTTTTTTTACGGTATAGCTGAAATTATCGAAACGGGTCGTATTTCCTTTTTTGTCTATATAGGTTCCTTCTTTGACTCCTGTTTTGGGAAAGGGGAAGAGCATAATCTCCTCATCATCAAAAAATCTGAAGGAAAACCATTCCCAACCCAACTCGGTGAACCTCCCCCACTGTCTATCGAACCACGCCTTCCCGTTCCCGTCGATCTTGATCCAATTTCCCTTTCCATCCTTGAATTCGATTACGCCCTTTGTTGCGATATTGGTAAAGGAATAGTAGTAACTCCTTTCTTTCGGTTTATCCGGATGTCCCATGACGATGATGCCATCTTTCCCATGCCATGTAGCATCCTTTGTGGACGTACCTTCCAGATTTAGCTTGAGCTTGTCGCTCACGCCCACGATTTTGATCTGTTGATTATCCAGGCAGATCTTACTGTCCATAAAGACAGCACATTGTGAATCAGCGTAGACCTCATCAGAGCTCAATTTAATGGATTCTGAAAAAACATGCTGTCCGGTTGAGCAATCCGTAAAAGTCAAATGGAGAGCATATGCTTCCAGCAGACGAGTCTTGTATCCGTGGAATATTGTAAATTGATAAAAGTATAATTTATTGTTCTGATCAGGCGCATACCCGGTCAGGTACCACCACTCTCCTCCGTCATCATGGGGAGCCCATTCGTAAGCGGCGTCCTGATGCCCCTTGTCATTATATGGAATATAGATTGATTTATTAAGAGCACATCCGGATAAAACAATAGCAACAACCAGAAAAACCAGTATTTTTCTCACATGATCCTCCTTATGTTACCTGTAAAATACAGTATAGAACATTCAACAATTATCCAACATTTTTTATATTTATTCACCCCACTTCATTTTGATAAGTAAAACTACTACGAACATTATAATTTATCAATGAGATGTTATCCGGATGTAGATAATATCCTGGCTTTTGTTCTAGTGTTGATCCATCAATCGCTTTGTCGAATCATCAGGGACATCTTGCTTGTCAGCCCTTTATTATGGTATGAGACAACAGGTGTTAACACAGAATCAATAATAAATCTGGGGAGGTATTCATTAAATGCTTACACTGATAGCCAAGTTGCCAGTTCAAGAGGGGAAAATGGAGGAAGCCCTGGCCGCCTTCAAAGTTTTAATGTCCAAGGTAGCTTCTGAGGAGGGAACGGTTCTATATTCCCTCAATCAAGACAAAGCCAATCCCAATATGCTGGTAGTGGTCGAACAATACAAGGATAAAGCTGCCCTGGAGTTTCATTCTTCCACACCGTACTTCAAGGATTTTTTTGTTGCCAGCGGCGCCTTTATCGGCGGGAATCCGGAAATGACGGTCATGAAAGAAATCCAGAGAGTCGGATAAACCAATCAGCAAATGGCATGACAGATCCAGTTGGATTTGCGTCGGATTGCTGTTCGACGTTTATGATAACCCAAGCGCACTGTGAAAAGCTTTACCTGAAATGCTTTAGCCTGTGCGAAGCCCTCTGCGGGCGACTAGGGTGCAAATAGAATCGAGGTTTTGGGATCGTAAGGCCCGGGCTTTATCTCGAATGACCTGGATTTGTAGATGTTAGAAACTATGAAAACAAACAGGAATCTTCGTTGATTTCTTAAAATACGGAATAAAATTTTGACATCGACTTCCTATTCTCTTATGCTCCTTACCACGAACGAATGTATGAAAAAATACATTAAAATAATTTAATTACGCATAAGGAGAAGTTTATGTTCAAGACCAGAATGACGCAAATGTTCGGCATTGAGCATCCCATCATGCTGGCCGGAATGAACTGGATTACGGAACCCAAGCTGGTTGCGGCCGTATGCAACGCTGGTGGTCTGGGACTTTTGGCTATTGCGCGCTGCAACCCGAAAGAAACGCGTGAAAATATCCGACAGATTCGTCAGATGACGGACAAACCCTTCGGCGTCAACCAGATTCTGGTCGGGCCGGGAGCGAAGGAAAATATCGCCGTCTCCATCGAAGAAAAAGTTCCTATTATCAATTATTCGTTGGGGAAACCCTGGTTTGTGAGCGACGTGCACGCATATGGTGGTAAAGTCGTCGGCACTATTGCCATTACCAAGCATGCGGCCAAGGCCGTGCAGTTAGGCTGTGATGCGCTGGTGATTACCGGTCATGAAGCAGCGGCGCACGGCGCGGCGGCCACGTCTATGGTGTTGATTCCCATAGTTGCCTCGATGGTCAAAGTGCCTCTGATTGCCGCGGGCGGATTTTATGATGGTCGGGGCCTTGCTGCTGCCCTGGCTTTAGGCGCGGACGGTATTTCTATGGGCAGCCGTTTCATGGTGGTCAAGGAAAGCATGGTGCATGACAATTTTAAGAAATTGTGTATCGAGGCCACCGAGCAGGATACCCTCTATGACAACGTTTTTGACGGTATGGACGGTCGTGTGTTGAAAACCAAAGAAGCCGAAGCCATGATGAAACGAGGCTTCCCGATGGTAGATGCCATCAAGGGCGCCCTGCTGGTCAAGCGTCTGATGAATCTGTCTTTCGCCAAATTTGTTGGAGTCAGCATTGAAATGCTCAAAGCCGAGGAAGGGCATCCATTGATGGTACTGGCTCGCCAGGCGGTGGGTAACATGAAACACCTCAAGGCGCTCAACGAGGGTGATGTGGAAGGTGGTATCCTTTTCGCGGGACAATGCTGCGGAGGCATTAAAGACAATCCGACCACCAAGGAACTGATCGATCGCATCATTCGTGAGGCGGAAGCGACGCTGGTAAAATTGAACAGTTTCAAAATCTAACAATATTTTTGATGTTAAGCGATAGGCGATAAAGTGTAGGACCGTCTTGGTGTAAATATGAATCTCCTTTTGATTCGTCACGGCGAAACGACCTGGAATAAAGAAGGTCGGATTCAAGGGACAAGCGATATCGAATTAAGCGAAACAGGCATTGAACAGGCCCGGAGACTGGCTTTATCTCTGAAAGATTCCGATATTGGCGTCATTCATGCCAGCCCGTTGAAAAGGGCCTATAAAACCGCTGAAATCATCAACAGTTTTCACGGGGGAACGATAGAAGTTCATCCCGAACTCATGGAGATGGATCAGGGAGATTTTGAAGGTCTGTCTTTTAAAGAGCTGATGGCCCGCGAAAAAGAATTTCTCCACCGATGGGTTGCCGATCCGGCATCCGTCAGAATGCCGGCTGGAGAATCTCTGGCCGACTTGCAGACGCGCGCCTGGCAGTCTATTGAAAAGATTATCGCCGGCGGGCAAAACGCGCTGGTGGTTGCTCATAATTTTACCATTGCTGCGATTCTGTGCCGCCTGCGAAAGATCAGTCTTTCCGAATTTCGCAGCACCTGCGTGGATACCGCTTCCAAGACATTGATCAGTTTCCGTAAGGGTGAGGCGCATATTGAGTGGATCAATGACCGCAGTCATTTGAATGCGCCTGATCTTTAAAACCAGGAGAGATGGTTTATAAACGAACAGTTGGCCTTCCTGTTGCCCGAGGACCCGGGCTGCAAACTTTAGGGAGGATCAATATTAAAAACGGGGCGGAAATGGTTAACTTTAAGACCTGACTTGCAGACAAGACTCGCAGCTGAAGTCGGCAAGTGATGCCATTTTTTTTATTGACATGCAGGAATAATTCCCCTACGATCGCTATCACAAAGGGGAGTTCTTATCCAAAATTAAAAGGAGGTTAATGTATGAGTCGATCATTTTTATGGAAAAGTCTGGTTGTTGTTTGTTGTGCAATAATTGCTTTTGCTGTAGGTTCAGGACCTGTAACCGCCGCTTCAGTTGGCCAGGAGGTATCTAATCCTCAAATTCGGGATGCTCATGACAACCCTGCAACCATTCCGGATTTTGGCACTCACGTGATTGCGCTAACCTATGCAGACTCAAGTGTGTCTGATTTAGGTGACCCGTTGAACGACGCGATGAAGGCCAAAAATTACAACAAGGCAGTGTATAGGGGACTGGGAGTTGCCAATATGAAGGACTCCACTGCACCCAACTTCCTTATTCGAAAAATAGTCCAGAGTAAGATCGAAAAATATAAAAGTACAATCCTGACCGATGTTGATCTG
>Ga0209202_1000407_pt1 | contig 36662 bp, 32 predicted proteins | sample AD_UKC032_MetaG_FD_184416 | JGI IMG/M metagenome (GOLD analysis project Ga0209202, IMG submission 184416) | Active sludge microbial communities of municipal wastewater-treating anaerobic digesters from USA - AD_UKC032_MetaG (SPAdes) (version 2) | ecosystem: Engineered > Bioreactor > Anaerobic >... | reverse complement strand
ACCTTCGGGCCCAGAGGGCTGGCGACGCTCGCCTATGGGAGATCGCGGTGCTGTTCCATCTGCGCGATGCGTTCCGCTCCGGAGATGTCTGGCTTACTAGGTCCCGGCGCTATGGCGATCTGAAACACGCACTCGTTCCGGCACAATCCATCGCGGAAGGCGGTCGTCTCGCTGTGCCATTGCGGCCGGAGGAATGGCTGGCAGACCGGCAAGCTCGCCTCGACATGCGGTTGCGCGAGCTTGGCCGTGCCGCTCGCGCAGGCACGATCCCGGGCGGGTCGATTGAAAACGGCGTTCTGCATATCGAGAAACTCGAAGCCGCCGCGCCGACAGGCGCCGAAGATCTGGTGCTCGATCTCTACAAGCAGATCCCGCCCACGCGCATCACCGATCTCCTGCTGGAGGTGGATGCGGCGACCGGCTTCACCGAAGCGTTCACCCATCTGCGCACAGGAGCACCCTGCGCTGACCGGATCGGGCTAATGAACGTTATCTGGGGTCTCCTCGTTTTCAGTGCAATAAGTGACGGTACGCAAAGCTAGCACTGGCGCGGGGGTGGTCTGGGTAGACCGTTGATTTCATTGACTTTCCTGTTCGCTTTGTAAACGGGTATGGTGGCCTCCCACTTTTGAGGTTCACGATGCAGGGTTGGCACACAACGTTTTTGGGGATGCGTGGGCTCCCCCGCGATATCAGCGACTTCGAGATGAAGGCATTTTTCACCTTCGATGGTGCCGAGCGCGACGCAATCAATGCACGCCGAGGTGATTCCCACAAGCTTGGTCTGGCGCTCCATATTGGTTTCCTGCGCATGAGTGGGCGTTTGCTCGGTGCCTTTCGGGTAATTCCAGTAGCCTTGTGGCGCCACCTTGGCAACGAGCTTGGCATTGCAGCACCAGAAGTCGCCTCGCTGAGAGCCATGTATGAACGCGGGCGCACGCTATTCGATCACCAACAAGTAGCCTGCACGGTCCTTGGATTCCAGTGGATGAGCGAGCACCAGCGCCGCTCACTGGTACGTGAACTGCGCGACGAAGTGGCGCGCTGCGCCGACCGCGATCAGCTACTCGTGCGGGCGCGTCAATGGCTGTACAAGAACAAGCTGGTGATCGTGCACGAGCGGGCAATTCGGACACTGATTGCGGCGGCACTTGCCCAGCTTGAAGTTGAAACAGGCACCGCCATCGCCGCCAGCGTTGATCCAGCAACACTTGATCGCTGGCGAGCCTCAGTTTCAGAGCTGCGCCCAGATGGACAAACCCAGCAGAGTTGGCTATGGGCTGCACCGGCGAAACACTCAACCCGCCAAATCAGCGAGGTACTGGAGCGCATCGACCTGCTTTACACGCTGGACGTTCATAAGCACCTGGCAGACATCCCCGATCTCATCTTGCGCCGCTACGCGCGCCGACTTGTCTCCAGGCCGCCCTCAGCCGGAGCCAAGATCAAAGAGCCAGCGCGCACCGTGGAGGTCGCATGCTTTCTTCGGTATTGCCTGTTCACCACCACAGACCAGTTGATCCTTATGGTGCAGCGCCGGATCGCCGATCTGTGGCGTCAGGCTGCCGCCGATGTCCCCGCTACCGTCAATTGGGCCGCAATGTACAAAACGCTGCTCGGCGAACTTGTTGCCTTGAGCGCGCAAGGTGCGGTGCCAGATGCTGAGTTGCGTGCCCGTCTTGAAGCCTTGATCACCGAAACCCAGAAACGCAAACCACCGAGCAGGGCCTCCCTGGTCCGCGAGGGATTGATTGATGGAATTCGCCCCGTGCGGTCGTTGCTCGTCGCCATTGCAAAGCTGCCCTGGCAGGCCACCGGCGAGCATCCTGCCATCGAGTACCTTGCCAAGCTGCAAGCTTTATATCTCAAAGGATCCAGAAAGCTGCCAGTTGAAGTGGTGGCACCAAGTCTGGGAATGATCTGGCAGGTTTCGATCTCCAGCCCAGACCGGGAACGGGCGTTTCAGGCGTTGGAGGTGGCCACCCTGTTTGCCCTGCGCCGCGCGGTGCGCAATGGCTCGGTCTGGATTGAGCACAGCCTGAGCTTTCGGGGTCGTGCGCGCTTGTTCTTCACGGACGAGCGTTGGCAGGCAGAGTCCAAGAAACACTATGCCCGTCTATCGTTACCCAGCAAGGCTGCCACTTTCTTGAAGCCTTTGCTGGCCAGAGTAACTGCCGGTGTCGATGCGGTGGCCGCTGCAGCCCGCAGTGGCGTACTGCGCGTGGATGATGAACTCCATTTGTCGCCATTGCCCGCAGAGGACGAAGACCCAGAAGTGACCAAGCTGCGCGCGGCTTTGGATCACCGCATCGGTGAGGTTCAATTGCCGGAAGTGATTCTGGCCGTTGACGCCCAGGTGCGCTTTAGCTGGATCATGCTCGGACGTGAGCCGCGCTCTACCGACGAGCTGCTGATGGTCTATGCCGGCATCATGGCCCACGGCACCAGTCTGACTGCGGTCGAATGCGCGCGCATGATTCCGCAATTGTCTGCCACCAGCATTCGCCAGGCCATGCGCTGGGCGCGGGACGAACGGCGTCTGAGCCAGGCCTGCCAGGCTGTGCTGGAATTCATGCAGCGACACCCGATTGCCGCCACCTGGGGGCGGTCCGATTTGGCATCTTCTGACATGATGAGCATGGAGACCACCAAACGGGTGTGGCAAGCCCGGCTTGATCCTCGGCGCAACACACCTTCCATTGGAATCTACTCCCATGTAAAAGACCGGTGGGGCATCTTCCATGCGCAGCCCTTTGTGCTCAATGAGCGCCAGGCGGGCGTGGCCATTGAAGGTGTCATCCGCCAAGAAAAGCTGGAGACCAGCCAGCTTGCTGTGGATACCCATGGCTACACCGACTTTGCCATGTCACATGCCCGTTTGCTTGGTTTTGATCTTTGCCCGCGGTTGAAGGAACTCAAACAGCGCCACCTCTTTGTGCCACGCGGCACCAAAGTGCCCGCAGAAATCGCTGCGGTGTGCGAAGCCAATGTCGACGTCGCTTTGATCGAAAAGCATTGGGATAGTCTGGTGCACCTGGCAGCCTCGGTCATGAGCGGACATGCCAGTGCGGTGGCAGCTCTTGCGCGGTTCGGTTCTGCCGCCCAGGGCGATCCAATCTATGAGGCTGGCGTGCAATTGGGGCGGTTGCTGCGTACGGCGTTTTTGGCTGACTACTTTGTCAAGGACGCTTTCAGGAACGAGTTGCGCCGGGTGCTCAATCGGGGCGAGGCTGTTAACGCCCTCAAGCGCGCCATTTATACCGGCCGGATCAGCCCGGCGCAGGCCAAACGTGTCGATGAAATGCAGGCTGTGGCCGATGCGTTGAGCCTGATGGCCAACATCGTGATGGCGTGGAATACCTCACAGATGCAGGCGGTCCTGGATCGCTGGTCGAACCGCCGCCAGGTCATTCCACCGGAACTGATCGGGAAGATTGCGCCCACCAGGCTGGAGAGCATCAACTTGCGGGGTGTGTTTCGCTTCCCGGTTGACCGCTATGCTGACCAAATCCTGCCTTCGCGGCCAAATGCATCGATAACTGGCACCAATGGATGAAACCGACCACGGTTTGACGCCACGAATCGCAGATTTGAAAGTGAACAGGAAAGTCAATGAAATCAACGATCTACCAACACCACCTCCGCGCCAGTGCTAGCTTTTCGTACCGTCACTTATTGCACTGAAAACGAGGAGACCCCCACCAGCACATCCGCCTGGGCGGACGCGCCGTTGGCAAACTTGACCGTGACGCCCGCGTCGTCCTGCTCAAGACTGACGAACTCGCAATCCGCATGCAGGCTGTCGGGGTCGTTTGCCAGCACGGCCTCCATCAGCACCGAGTGCAGGTCGGCACGGTGCACCCCAAGCGAGGCCAGGCCAGACTTTTCCTGGATCTCTTCACTCGTGACTGCACGCAGCACTTCACCCGTCGCGAAATAGCAGGTGTGGAACACCGAGACAACGCTGGAGCGTGCCACCAGCTCTTCATCGACACCAAGATCCTGCAATGCCCTGCGCGCATTCGCCGTGATGATCACGCCGGCGCCGATCTCGCGGATCTCCTTCGCCCTCTCGTAGACGGCAACGCGAAAGCCCCGGCGTTGCAGCGCCAATGCCGCAGCAAGGCCACCGATCCCCGCGCCGATGATTGCAATCTTCTTTACATCCACGATATGTTCTCCATCATTTTTGACCCAACGGTTCTCACCCATCTTCCTGGTGGACTGCATCGAAATTCCGGCTGGCATTTCCGAATGCAACCCTGACGGGTGAGGCAAGGACGCTATTGGAAGTCAAAGCCCCGCCCTGCGATAATGAATCTTCTATGTCGATTCATAAAAAAACTTTATCCATGCGCGGACTGCCGTCTGTACGGCAGCTGCGCGCCTTCGCCGCCGTGTACTACACCGGCCAAGTCTCCGCTGCGGCGGAGCGGCTCGCACTGACCCAGCCCGCCGTCACGGTCCTGCTTCGCGAGTTGGAGGAACGGCTGGGAGTCAAACTGTTCGACCGCAGCACCCGATCGTTGCGCCGCACCGAGGCCGCCACCGAGGCCATCGCCTATGTGGAACGGGCGTTGATGGAGCTGGAAGGTCTCGGGGTCAGCATGGCCGAGCTGGCACATGCACGGCGCGGCAAAGTCTGCATCGCGACGACCGCCACCATCGCGCAAACGCTGCTGCCGCCAATGCTGCGCCGCTACCTTGACATCCACCCTGACGTACGCGTCGAAGTGCAGGACGTCGCGCCAACGAACTTCGTCGAGACTGTGCTGGCCGGGAGGGTCGATTTCGGCATCGGCACGCTGGAAGCTCCCGTGCCGGGGTTGCGTGAGCAGGTGTTCCTGCGCGACAGCCTGATCGCGGCGGCGGCCGCCACGCCGGAGTTCCCGGCTGACCGGCCAATCACCTGGAAGCAACTTGCGGCGCTGCCCTTGGTCACCGTCAAATCGGGCTACGGCGTGCGCCGCAGCATCGAGGCCGCCGCCGACAGCGTTGGCGTGCAGTTGCAGATCGCGCACGAGGTGTCATTGCTGTCCACTGCATTGGCGATGGCGGCAAGCGGGCTCGGTGTAGCGGTAGTACCAGGCTCACTGCTGCAGTACGGTGCCCATCCGCAGTTGATCGCGCGGCGGCTGGTTCGGCCGGCGGTGGAGCGCCACACCGCCGTGGTCCATCTGCAGGAACGCTCGCTCGCACCCGCAGCGCAGGCGTTCGTGGATCTCTTGTCGCAATAGATCGCAATGTCGCTGCGCTTGAGCGCAGTCGCATCGGAGTCCATCCGCGTGGCAGCTCATCGTTGACACCGGCTGTGCTGGCCAAGTGGGGAACCAACGAAACTGGCCGTTGATCTCGCGCTATTCTTCAGGCTCGACATCTCATAAGCGAATTCTTCATGATCATCAAACCGCGTGTGCGCGGCTTCATTTGTGTGACGGCCCATCCTTCGGGCTGCGAAGCCAATGTCAATCAACAGATCGACTACGTCAAGGCCCAAGGCCCCATCACCAAGGGGCCTAGGAGAGTGCTCGTGATCGGTGCTTCGACGGGATATGGCCTGGCTGCCCGCATCACCGCGGCATTTGGCTGCGGGGCCAGTACGCTCGGCGTCTCCTTCGAGAATCCGGGTAGCGACAGCAAGCCAGCTTCACCTGGCTGGTACAACACGGCTGCCTTTCATCGAGCCGCTGAAGCCGCTGGCCTCTACGCAAAGAGCATCAACGGCGACGGCTTTTCCGACGACATCAAACGCAAGGCGATCAATGCAATTCGGCAGGACCTCGGGCAGGTGGATCTCGTTGTCTACAGCCTGGCGGCACCCAGGCGCACGCACCCGAGAACTGGCGAGGTATTCAGCTCGACGTTGAAACCGATTGGCAAAGCCGTGAAGCTGCGTGGGCTGGACACAGACAGCGAGAAAGTCAGGGAGTCCGTTCTTGAACCGGCAACGCCGGATGAGATCGACGGCACCGTGGCCGTGATGGGCGGGGAAGATTGGCAAATGTGGATCGACGCGCTGCAGAAGGCGGGCGTCTTGGCCAACGGCGCGAAGACCACCGCCTTCACCTACCTGGGCGCGGAGATCACCCAAGACATCTACTGGAACGGTTCCATCGGTGCCGCCAAGAAAGATCTGGACAAGAAGGTGCTTGAGATCCGTGGCAGCCTGGCCTCCCAGGGCGGCGATGCGCGTGTATCGGTCCTGAAGGCTGTCGTCACCCAGGCCAGTTCCGCCATCCCGATGATGCCGCTCTACCTGTCGTTGCTGTTCAAGGTCATGAAGGAGATGGGGACGCACGAGGGCTGCATCGAGCAAGCCTACCGGCTCTACCACGAGGACCTGTACGGCACATCGCCGAATTTGGACAGCGAAGGCCGCTTGCGTCTGGATGACAGGGAACTGCGGCCCGCGGTTCAGGCCCGCGTGCGCGAACTCTGGGGTGAGGTCGACGACCGTAATCTCTACGAGCTCACGGACTTTGCCGGCTACAAGTCCGAGTTCCTGCGCCTTTTCGGATTTGGCATCGCAGGAGTGGACTATGACGCCGACGTCGATCCCGAGGTGCAGATTCCCGATGTCATTGCGTCGGATATTGCTGCGGCTTCGCGGCGCCCGTAGCCCAAGCACTCGCGGAGCTTGCGATGGAAGCACCACTTTCGCTGGGTCGCCTGAGCGGTGGAACCGAAACGATCTGAGATGGCGGCAGGACGGGGCAACCATGGCCAATTCCAGCGTCTGCTGGAGATGCGGCACCTGCGCCTGATCAGCGTTCTCGGACGGGAGCTCAATCTCAGTCGATGTGCCGAAGTTCTTCACACCACACAGCCGGCACTGTCGCGCGCGCTTGCCCAACTGGAGCAAATGATTGGAGCGCGCCTGTTTGATCGGACAACGCGCCGCATGTCGCCGACGTCGGCTGGTCTGACGCTCATCCACCATGCGGACCGGGTCCTGGCCGAGCTGGATGCCGCGGAGACAGAGGTGCGGGACATGCCGCAGGGCGTCGGGGGCGAACTGCGCATCGGCATCTTGCCGTCGTTCTCGGCCGGCGTGGCGGCGAGCGCCATTCAAAGAACCCGCGACCTGCTGCTGGGCGTGCGGATCGTGACCCATTCCGCGCCGCTGCAGTCCCTCTATGCCGACCTGTTGCAGGGCCGCCTGCATGTCGTGTTGTCCCACGCAGAACTGCCGGTGGACCTGAACCTGGTGGAGGTCGTGGCGGTGTATGAGGAACGCGTTCGCGCCGTTGCCGACCGCTCCCATCCGCTGGCCGGCCGCCGACGGCTGGGTTGGGACGAGTTGGCCGACTACGCGTGGGTTCTTCCACCGCAGGACTCGCCCTTTCGTTCGAAGCTGAACCGGGTACTGTCCGTTCATCGTCGAGCATCGAAGGAGGGGTCTCCTCGTTTTCAGTGCAATAAGTGACGGTACGCAAAGCTAGCACTGGCGCGGGGGTGGTCTGGGTAGACCGTTGATTTCATTGACTTTCCTGTTCGCTTTGTAAACGGGTATGGTGGCCTCCCACTTTTGAGGTTCACGATGCAGGGTTGGCACACAACGTTTTTGGGGATGCGTGGGCTCCCCCGCGATATCAGCGACTTCGAGATGAAGGCATTTTTCACCTTCGATGGTGCCGAGCGCGACGCAATCAATGCACGCCGAGGTGATTCCCACAAGCTTGGTCTGGCGCTCCATATTGGTTTCCTGCGCATGAGTGGGCGTTTGCTCGGTGCCTTTCGGGTAATTCCAGTAGCCTTGTGGCGCCACCTTGGCAACGAGCTTGGCATTGCAGCACCAGAAGTCGCCTCGCTGAGAGCCATGTATGAACGCGGGCGCACGCTATTCGATCACCAACAAGTAGCCTGCACGGTCCTTGGATTCCAGTGGATGAGCGAGCACCAGCGCCGCTCACTGGTACGTGAACTGCGCGACGAAGTGGCGCGCTGCGCCGACCGCGATCAGCTACTCGTGCGGGCGCGTCAATGGCTGTACAAGAACAAGCTGGTGATCGTGCACGAGCGGGCAATTCGGACACTGATTGCGGCGGCACTTGCCCAGCTTGAAGTTGAAACAGGCACCGCCATCGCCGCCAGCGTTGATCCAGCAACACTTGATCGCTGGCGAGCCTCAGTTTCAGAGCTGCGCCCAGATGGACAAACCCAGCAGAGTTGGCTATGGGCTGCACCGGCGAAACACTCAACCCGCCAAATCAGCGAGGTACTGGAGCGCATCGACCTGCTTTACACGCTGGACGTTCATAAGCACCTGGCAGACATCCCCGATCTCATCTTGCGCCGCTACGCGCGCCGACTTGTCTCCAGGCCGCCCTCAGCCGGAGCCAAGATCAAAGAGCCAGCGCGCACCGTGGAGGTCGCATGCTTTCTTCGGTATTGCCTGTTCACCACCACAGACCAGTTGATCCTTATGGTGCAGCGCCGGATCGCCGATCTGTGGCGTCAGGCTGCCGCCGATGTCCCCGCTACCGTCAATTGGGCCGCAATGTACAAAACGCTGCTCGGCGAACTTGTTGCCTTGAGCGCGCAAGGTGCGGTGCCAGATGCTGAGTTGCGTGCCCGTCTTGAAGCCTTGATCACCGAAACCCAGAAACGCAAACCACCGAGCAGGGCCTCCCTGGTCCGCGAGGGATTGATTGATGGAATTCGCCCCGTGCGGTCGTTGCTCGTCGCCATTGCAAAGCTGCCCTGGCAGGCCACCGGCGAGCATCCTGCCATCGAGTACCTTGCCAAGCTGCAAGCTTTATATCTCAAAGGATCCAGAAAGCTGCCAGTTGAAGTGGTGGCACCAAGTCTGGGAATGATCTGGCAGGTTTCGATCTCCAGCCCAGACCGGGAACGGGCGTTTCAGGCGTTGGAGGTGGCCACCCTGTTTGCCCTGCGCCGCGCGGTGCGCAATGGCTCGGTCTGGATTGAGCACAGCCTGAGCTTTCGGGGTCGTGCGCGCTTGTTCTTCACGGACGAGCGTTGGCAGGCAGAGTCCAAGAAACACTATGCCCGTCTATCGTTACCCAGCAAGGCTGCCACTTTCTTGAAGCCTTTGCTGGCCAGAGTAACTGCCGGTGTCGATGCGGTGGCCGCTGCAGCCCGCAGTGGCGTACTGCGCGTGGATGATGAACTCCATTTGTCGCCATTGCCCGCAGAGGACGAAGACCCAGAAGTGACCAAGCTGCGCGCGGCTTTGGATCACCGCATCGGTGAGGTTCAATTGCCGGAAGTGATTCTGGCCGTTGACGCCCAGGTGCGCTTTAGCTGGATCATGCTCGGACGTGAGCCGCGCTCTACCGACGAGCTGCTGATGGTCTATGCCGGCATCATGGCCCACGGCACCAGTCTGACTGCGGTCGAATGCGCGCGCATGATTCCGCAATTGTCTGCCACCAGCATTCGCCAGGCCATGCGCTGGGCGCGGGACGAACGGCGTCTGAGCCAGGCCTGCCAGGCTGTGCTGGAATTCATGCAGCGACACCCGATTGCCGCCACCTGGGGGCGGTCCGATTTGGCATCTTCTGACATGATGAGCATGGAGACCACCAAACGGGTGTGGCAAGCCCGGCTTGATCCTCGGCGCAACACACCTTCCATTGGAATCTACTCCCATGTAAAAGACCGGTGGGGCATCTTCCATGCGCAGCCCTTTGTGCTCAATGAGCGCCAGGCGGGCGTGGCCATTGAAGGTGTCATCCGCCAAGAAAAGCTGGAGACCAGCCAGCTTGCTGTGGATACCCATGGCTACACCGACTTTGCCATGTCACATGCCCGTTTGCTTGGTTTTGATCTTTGCCCGCGGTTGAAGGAACTCAAACAGCGCCACCTCTTTGTGCCACGCGGCACCAAAGTGCCCGCAGAAATCGCTGCGGTGTGCGAAGCCAATGTCGACGTCGCTTTGATCGAAAAGCATTGGGATAGTCTGGTGCACCTGGCAGCCTCGGTCATGAGCGGACATGCCAGTGCGGTGGCAGCTCTTGCGCGGTTCGGTTCTGCCGCCCAGGGCGATCCAATCTATGAGGCTGGCGTGCAATTGGGGCGGTTGCTGCGTACGGCGTTTTTGGCTGACTACTTTGTCAAGGACGCTTTCAGGAACGAGTTGCGCCGGGTGCTCAATCGGGGCGAGGCTGTTAACGCCCTCAAGCGCGCCATTTATACCGGCCGGATCAGCCCGGCGCAGGCCAAACGTGTCGATGAAATGCAGGCTGTGGCCGATGCGTTGAGCCTGATGGCCAACATCGTGATGGCGTGGAATACCTCACAGATGCAGGCGGTCCTGGATCGCTGGTCGAACCGCCGCCAGGTCATTCCACCGGAACTGATCGGGAAGATTGCGCCCACCAGGCTGGAGAGCATCAACTTGCGGGGTGTGTTTCGCTTCCCGGTTGACCGCTATGCTGACCAAATCCTGCCTTCGCGGCCAAATGCATCGATAACTGGCACCAATGGATGAAACCGACCACGGTTTGACGCCACGAATCGCAGATTTGAAAGTGAACAGGAAAGTCAATGAAATCAACGATCTACCAACACCACCTCCGCGCCAGTGCTAGCTTTTCGTACCGTCACTTATTGCACTGAAAACGAGGAGACCCCTACCGGGCTAGCGGCCTCAATCTGGTAACGGCTGCCGTCGTGTTGTGGAACACGGTCTATCTGGAACGGGCTGCGCACGCGCTGCGTGGCAACGGCCATGCCGTTGATGACGCGCTGTTGCAGTACCTGTCGCCGCTCGGTTGGGAGCACATCAACCTCACCGGCGATTACCTCTGGCGCAGCAGCGCCAAGATCGGCGCGGGCAAGTTCAGGCCGCTACGACCGCTGCAACCGGCTTAGCGTGCTTTATTTTCCGTTTTCTGAGGCGACCCCAGGCAGTACCGCGCACCAGCTCGCGCACGTCGAGCTGCAGCATCGTCACTTCCGGCGAGGCTGGCCACGTCCTGGCCACGGTCGACCATCGCCACCTTTGACGATGAACCGAGGGCCCCATCGCCAGTTCCGACGATGACGGCCGACGCCGGCGCTGGATCTCGCATCGCCGCTTCTGACGATGAGATCCACCCTTTGACACTTGAGGGGCCGAGCTGCGGGGGATTCTCCCGGCCGGCGGCCGCGAGAACCGGCTATGTCGTGCTGCGCATCGAGCCAGGCGGCAGAGCCGCCCGTCTCGCCCCTGGCGGGCTTCCAGCGCCTTCCCGACGCTCACCGGGCCGGTGGCCCTCGCCGCTGGGCTTTGCGGCCCTGACGGGCCTTCCTGGCCCGTTTCCGGGGCCTTCCCTGCCCTGCCCCACCGGCGCGGCCGTTGTGGACAGTTTCGGGACAAGTCGGCCGAGGCCGGCCGGCGCAGCCCTGACGTTGACACTTGAGGGGCAGCGGGGCCGGCGCGATGTTGACACTTGGGGGGCAGCGGCCGATTTCGGCCTGGTCGAGCCGTCCAGGCGGCCGCCGAGGCGGCCTAAGTGCCTGATCGGCATGGAGTTATCCACCGAAGTTGTGGATAACCCTGTTAGGAACCCTGCCCCGGTATTGACACTTGAGGGGCGGCCCTACTGACACTTGAGGGGCGCGGTTCTTGACACTTGAGGGGCAGCGTATTGACACATGGGGGGCTTATCCATTGACACTTGAGGGGCGGCCTCTTCGCGCTTTTCCTTGGCGTGACAACGGTTTACGCGCGTTTTTCGGTCATGCTAACCAGGTTTTTAACCGTCTTTATAACCTTTTTATATAACCAGGTAGTTTTAACCAGAGGCTGGCGAAAAAAACGGCAACACGGCCCAAGCTACCGCGCAGCATGACCGGCCGCCGAAGGGGGGAAACCCCCCTTCTCGATCCCACCCGGCCGCAAGCGGCCTCCCATCCCCCCAGGGGCTACGCCCCTCGGCCGCCTTGCGGCCTCACCCCACAATGGAGCGCCTTCGGCGCTACGGCTTAGGAGAGCCAGGCGCAAGCGCCTGGCGGAAGGCAGTAAGTTCGAGAGCTTGCGAGGGGGCAAAGCCCCCTCACACTCCCCAACCAGGTCGCCGCGGTTCGACCGGCCGCGCGATCCTCAAGCATCGCAGCAGCTCCACCGCCGCAGGTTTTACGCCAAGGAAGGGGGTCGGCCAGCTCGGCCGGTGGCGCGGAAAGCGCCCCTCAAGTGTCAATGAAACGTGAGACGCGGGGCCAGGCCCGCGCCGATCACAAGCCGAGTTCGGAGTGAGAGCCGAGGCGCACCAGGCGCAGCGTGTCGGCGTCGGGCTTCTGGTAGATCAGCACCAGGTCGGGCTTGACGTGGCAATCCCGGTGATCCTTCCAGTCCCCGGTCAGCGCGTGGTCGCGGTGCCGAGGTTCCAGCGGCTGGTCGTCGGCGAGCGCGACCAGGACGGGCACCAGGTCGGCGTCGAGCGTGGCCCGGTGCTGCCCTTTCGCCTCGCGCTTGTAGTCGCGCTTGAACTGGCCGGTGCGCTCAATCTGCCGCATGCAGATCGGCCATCAGATCGTTGACGGTGGCGAAGCGCGGCAGCTTGCCCTTGCGGGCTTCCTTCATCGCCTCGATGGTGGTGGCGTTCGGAATCAGCGGCTCGAAGGGCAGCGCCTTGTCCTGGGCCACCTTCGTGAGCAGCAGCCGCACCGCGTCGGACACGGTAAGGCCCATCGCGGCCAGGACGGCCGCCGCTTCTTCCTTGATCGCGCCGTCGATGCGCGTTTGTACGAGCTGGTTTGCAGCCATGATTGGTTCTCCGGTTGGGTTCGTGAATTACATTGTAATGCACGCCAAGGGAAAGGGCAAGGTTTAGCGGCTAAAACGTTTAGCTAAAGTGCTTGACGATTAGGACATTTTGCCCTAATATAGCACTTGAAGGCCGGGCATTTCGCCCAGGTCAACTACCGGAGAAAGTCCGATGAACACCCAAGAGCAACCCGTTACCGCTTCCCTGGTCGCCGAGGCCCAGCGCCTCGACTTCCTGCCCGCCTACTTCGGCCCGCGTCTGATGATGCGCGGCGAGGCCCTGGTGTATGCCTGGCTTCGCCGGCTCTGCGAACGCTACAGCGGCGCGTATTGGCACTACTACACCTTGTCGGACGGCGGTTTTTACATGGCCCCCGACCTGGCCGACCGCCTGGAGATCGAGGTGGACGGCAACGGCTTCCGAGGCGAGTTGTCGGCCGACGCCGCCGGCATTGTCGCAACCCTGTTCGCGCTGGGTCAGCTCGCGGCCGAGGCCGCCGACACGGACGCCGGCGATGCCCTGATCGACCGCTATCACTTCCTGCGCGGCTTCGCAGCCAGCCACGCCGAGGCGGCCGCGATCTACCGGGCTATTGACTGATGAGGGGCGGCCCCGGCTTCGGCCGGGGCTTCCAGGAGGCGACCATGACCAGGAACAACGCTCCCCAGGCACCGACGAACAGCTACGCGACGGACGGCAAGTGCCACAACGCCGAGCCGGGCACCTACGGCCACGAATGCGGCAAGCCGGCCGCATGGATCGGCACGAACCACAAGGGGTTCAGCTCGGGATTCTGCGACGACTGCAAGCGCCACGGCTACGAAGCCCGCGACGTGATCGCGTGGCGGCGTGCTGACACTTGAGGGGCCGGCCGATGGCGAAGAAACGCAAGACGCCGGCCCAGCCGGGCCAGGACTGGAACGCGCCGGCGGCCGAGCTGCTGGCCGAGCTGCCCACCGACCGCGACGAGCTGCTGGCCGCCGCCGTGGCGGCCGTGGTGGAGATCGACGCGGCGATCATGCGCGGTGACGGTGCGGCCGCCGAGGCGGCCAGCGACCGATACGAGGCCGTCATCTGGAAGATGAACGGCGGAACGCACGTGGGCAGCATGGCCGACCACGACGCGCCCGGCCAGGTCATCGAGCGCCATTGCGCGGCGGTGCCTGGCGACGTGCCCTTGTGGGGCCAGCGCGGCCAGTTCCTGGTCGCGGATGGCGACATGCGCGCCCTGGTGGAGTACGAGGCCGGCTACGGCGGGCCGCTGGGTGCCCACTTCCAGTTCCACGTCATCGACCTGGACAGGCCGTTTATCTCCGAAACGGGCTACCGCTCGCACTTCGACACGGCGCAGGGCTGCATGACGGTGGACGAGGTTGCGCGCGGCATCCTGGCTGCGCAGCGAGCCGAGAAGAAGCGCCCGGTGATGGTCGAGGCCAGCTACCGCGACCGCCTGGCCGATGCTCCCCTGCCCGCTTGGCTGGCCGGCTTGGAGCCGCCGGCGCGGCGCGCACCGGCGACCGTCCTGGTGCCGCCGGGGTTCGTCCTGGTCGATGTGGTGCTGCCCTCGCATCGGGCCTTCATCGCCAGGCGCTGGGCGGCCGAGGCCGCGACCAGGATCAAGGCGGCCAGGGCCGCCGGGTTGGACGCCAAGGGAAAAATCACCGGCGCAGGCCCGGAGCGAGATCCCGCATCGCCAGAAACGACGATGACCTGCAGCATCGTCAAAGCCGACGATGCCGAGCCGGGCGAGGGCGGGCCTGTATCGCCGGAAACAACGATGCCGCGAGCGAGCGCGGCAACCTGCAGCATCGCCAGGAATGGCGATGGAGGCCCGGCCGACCTGGTGGAGTTCAAGCCCGGCCAGCGGTGCGAGATCGTGAGCGTCCATCACCCGGTTTTCGACCGCTACATCGGCAAGCGCATCATCATCGTGAAGGTGCATCCCGACACCCGCCAGGTGTGGGCGCACGACGACAGGCCGGTAACGTACAAGACCAATCGCGCAGGCCGGCGCGTGGTCGATTCAGACCCGAGCTGCATCCAGTCGATCTACGGCTTCGACCAGTTGCGGCTTATCACTTGACCAGGAGAACGAACGAATGACGAACGACGCCAATATCCGGCTGGAGTGCTTGAAGCCGGCCGAACGCTGGGCGCAACCGACCGGCGAGGAAGTCCGAGAGGTGCTGCGCCTGGCCGGGTTCAGCGGCAGCAAGGCCGCGAAGGCGCTGGGGCTGGGCGCGAAGGGCGACCGCACGATCCGCCGCTGGATCGGCGAGGACACCCCGATTCCCTATGCGGCATGGGCGATCCTGTGCGACCAGGCCGGGCTGGGCGTGATCTGGAAAGAGGATTGACGCCAAGGGAAAGGTTTTAGCGGCTAAAGTTTAGCCTTCGGATTCCGGTAAAGCGAAAAAAGTTTAGCTAAAGTGCTTGACAGGCTAGGGCATTTTGCCCTAATATAGCACTTGAAGGCCGGGCACATTGCCCAGGTCAACTACCGGAGAAAGTCCGATGAGCGACAACAAGATTATGCCCTGGATTGACGAGCTGGAGGGCGCGGCAGCGACCGACTTCCCGGCCCGCCGTGACGAGATCGCGGCCATGATGGCCGAGGCGGCCGAGCTGGTGTGCAAAGCCGAGGAACTGCGCGGCAAGGCGTACTTCGCCGGATGCTCCCTGGAGGGGCAGGCCAAGGGCCATTGGTCGATGGAAGCCGTCGAGCAGGCCAAGCGCCGGGCCGGCTGGTAAGAGCACATGGCCCGGTCGGCAACGGCCGGGCCTATCGAGGACGCCAAGAAGGAGTATTGCGTGAGCCGAGGCAAGATCAAGGGCGGCCCCAGGTGGAGGAACGCCCCGGAGTGATCCGGGGCGCTTGGCCTGGTGCTGGCACACCGTAACCATGCTTCCGAGTGGGAGCACCCAGCATTCAACACGTAAGCGCGTGGAGGGTCAAGCTATGTCCAACATCATCAAGTTCCCCAAGGAGATCGAGCAGCCCGCCGCGCCCGCGCCGGTGGAGCCTGCCGCCGCGTCTGCTGCCCCCAACAAGGCCCCCGGTGCTGGCCTGCTGGCCGGCCTGGTCAAGTTCGTATGGGTGGCGACCGTGCTGGTCTGGCCGATCCTCAAGTGGGTGCTGTCGATTGCCACCTTCTTCCAGTTCGTGCGGATGCTCTACCACTGGAACACGCCTGGCGTGTATGCCGGTTGGTCGTTCCTGGCGTACTTCGCGGTGCTGACCGCGATCACCTACTTCGTTTCGATCTACAAGCCGAAGGGGCTTTGACATGAAAAAACAGACCCTACCCTACCCGCCGGGATTCGTGGAGCCGAACACCGGCCGGGTGGCCGTCCTGGTGCGCGAGTACGCGGCCAGCGACTTGAACGGCGATGCGCCGGCCTATTGGTACAGCGCGCAATCCGAGGAATGGGGCCTTGACCCCTGGCGACTGGTGGAAGGCGTCGATCCGCACACCGCCGGCGGTCAGTTCGACGTGTGCTTTGCCAACGGTTCGAGCCGCACGGTCGGCCCGCTGATGACGTTCTTCATGAGTGCCGCTGACGCGGCCAGGTTGAACGCCAAGAAAGAAGATCACGCGCCCATTTTTAGCCGCTAAAACGCTTGACGCGGGCGGCGAGTTTAGCTAAACTTCTGCACATGGTCGGCGGCTGGCACCGCCTTTTGTTCAACAACCGGGTGTGGAGTTTATATGGGTGTTCTCCATGAAGAAACGGCTAACCGAAGCCCAATTCCAGGCGGCGATCAAGGGCCTGGAGATCGGGCAACAGACCATCGACATAGCGCGCGGCGTGCTGGTCGATGGAAGGCCCCAGGCCGAGTTTGTGGCCTCGCTGGGGCTGACCAAGGGGGCGGTATCGCAAGCGGTCAGCCGCGTGTGGGCAGTGGCGGGGGAAGTGCTCCCGCAGGGCTTCGAGCGGGTGACGGCGGTACTGCCGGAGCATCAAGCGTTCATCGTCAAGCGTTGGGAAGCCGACGCCAAGGGAAAGAGGAAACAGGAACCCAACTCATGAAAACACTGGTCACGGCAATTCAGAAAGGCGGTCAAGGCAAGACGTTCGCAACCTGCCACCTGGCGTTCGACTTCCAGGAGCGCGGCCTTCGGGTTGCAGTGATCGACCTGGACACCCAGGGCAATGCGAGCTGGACGCTGGCCGGCCACGACTCGGGCTATCCCGCCAGTCGCATGTTCACCGCCGGCGGCGACGAGCTGCGCGCCTGGTTCGCTGACCGGGAGGATGACGGCCTGGCGCTGATCGCGGCAGACGCCAACCTGGCGAACCTGGACAAGATGGAGCTTTCCCAGGCGGCCGCCGCGCTGCGGGCCAGTGTGGCCGCGCTGGGCGAGTTCTTCGACGTGTGCCTGATCGACACGGCCCCCTCCCTTGGCGTCGCCATGACGGCGGCCGTGCTGACGGCCGACTACATGCTGTCGCCCATCGAAATGGAGGCGTACAGCTTGCAGGGCATGAAGAAGATGGTCGCGGTCATCAGCAACCTGCGCAAGCAGAACCCCAAGCTGCGCTTCCTCGGCATGGTGCCGAACAAGGTGGACGCGCGGAAGCCGCGCCACGTCAACAACCTGGCGACGTTGCAGCAGGCATACCCGCAGCTCATCTTGCCGTTCAGCATCGGCGCGCGTGACAGCATCGCCGAGGCGCTGGGCGAGCAGATGCCGGTGTGGAAGATCAAGAAGACCGCCGCGCGGAAGGCCACCCAGGAGGTGCGTGCGCTGGCGGATTACGTGTTCACGAAGATGGAGATCGCGCAATGAGCGCCAAGACCAACGCCAAGAAGAAGGAGCAGGACAAGCCGCAATCGTCCGGGCTGGGCCTGGACGGGCTGGGCGACCTGGCCGGCCTGCTGAACGAGCAGCCGGCGGCCAACGCCGGCGGCGCAGGCCCGCAGGAGCTGCCGCTTGACCTGATCGACGAAGACCCGCACCAGCCGCGCACGGCCGACAACCCCGGCTTCTCGCCGGAGAGCATCGCGGAGATCGGCGAGACGATCAAAGCGCGCGGCGTGAAGTCGCCCATCAGCGTGCGCGAGAACCCGGACGCACCGGGGCGCTACCTCATCAACCACGGCGCGCGGCGCTATCGCGGCTCGAAGTGGGCGCACAAGACCACGATCCCGGCCTTCATCGACAACGACTACAACGAGGCCGACCAGGTTATCGAGAACCTGCAACGCAACGAGCTGACGGCGCGTGAGATCGCCGACTTCATCGGCCGCGAGCTGGCGAAGGGCAAGAAGAAGGGCGAGATCGCCAAGGAGATCGGCAAGTCGCCGGCCTTCGTCACGCAGCACGTCACGCTGCTGGACTTGCCCGAACCCATTGCCGAGGCGTTCAATAGCGGCCGGGGCAAGGACGTGACTGTCATCAACGAGCTGGTGACGGCCTACAAGAAGAACCCCGACGAGGTGGCCGCCTGGCTGGCCGACGACAGCCAGGAGCTGACGCGCGGCTCGGTGAAGCTGCTGCGCGAGTTCCTGGAGGACAAGCGCAGTCACGAGGACGGCGACCGTGATCCCAACACCGTCGATGCGCTGACCGGCAAGACCGACGCCGAGGCCGGCGACGGCGAGCAGGGGCCGCAGGATGATGACGCCAAGGGGAAGAAGGAGCCGAAGGAGGCCGACCCCGACAAGCTCAAGAAGGCCATCATCCAGGTCAAGCACGACGACCGGCCGGCACGGCTGATCCTCAACCGCCGGCCCCCGGCCGAGGGCTGGGCCTGGCTCAAATACGAGGATGACGGCCAGGAGTTCGAGGCCGACCTTGGCACCGTGCAGCTTGTCGCGCTGCTGGAGGGCTGACACGCCCAGCGCCGGGCATCGCCGACCACCGACCCCCACCCATCGCCCCGCCATCGAGCGGGGCTTTTTTTGCCCGCGTTTTAGCCGCTAAAAAAAGTTCAGCTAAACCGCTTGCGTAGTGTTGTATGTTGTAGTATGCTTCACGCTACAACATACAACCGGCCAAAGGAGGCCCGACATGGCGATCTCGAAGGAGCAGATATTTGCGGTGGCCGACGAACTGGACGCGGCCGGCCAGAACCCCACGCTGGCGAACGTGCGCAAGCAGCTCGGCAGCGGCAGCTTCACCACCATCAGCGAGGCGATGAACGAGTGGCGCGCACGCAAGGCCAGCCAGGCCGCCCCGATCCGCGAGCCGGCACCGCAGGCGATCACTGACAAGCTGGCCGAGCTGGGCGGCGACTTGTGGGCCGTGGCGCTGGAAATGGCGAACAACCGCCTGGCCGCCGAGCGCGAGGCGCTGGAGGCCGTGCGCCAGGAGACGGAAGCAGCGCGCCAGGAAGCCGCAGAGCTGGCCGACCAGCTCACCGGCGAGCTGGACGAGGCCAAGGCCCGCATCGCGGCCCTGGAGGCCGTCGAGGCGGCCGCCAAGGGCGAGGCCGACGAGCTGCGCGGCAAGCTCGCGGCGACCAGCGAGCGCGCGGCCACGGCCGAGGCCAGGGCCGGCGAGCTGCGCACGGAGCTGGATCACGCCCATCAGGAAGCCCGCCAGGCGCGCGCAGAGCGCGACAAGGCCCAGGAGAGGGCCACGGCCAGCGCCGACCAGGTGGAGGCCCTGCGGGCCGACCTCGCGGCCGCGAACAGCCGTACCGCCGAGATCGAGCGCCGCGCCGGCGAGCTGCGTGCCGACCTGGAGCGGGCGAACCAGGCGACCGACCAGGCGCGCGCCGCTCAGGCCGAGCAGCGGAAGGCCACCGAGGCGGCCGCCGCCGAGCGCGACCAGGTGCGCGCGGAGCTGGTGAAGGTGCAGGCCAAGGCCGAGGCGGCCGAGCAGGCCCACCAGGAGCAGCGCAAGGCGATGGCGGCCGAGGCACACCGCCAGGCCGAGCGGCTGACCGCCGCCCAGGGCGAGCGCGACCAGGCGAAGCGCGACGCTGCCCAGGCCCGCGAGGAAGCGGCCGGGCTTCGCGGCCGGCTGGAGGCCCTGGAAACCGTCATGGCGCAAGGCCGGGCGGCCGATCCGACCAGCGGCGGACGCAAAAAGACCTGATAAATCGGTTGGTTTTCCTTAAAATTACCCTGGAACCCTGACAAAACGCACAACCCGGCCGCTGGGAAGAGCTGGCCTCGCTTTGCCGAGGTCGGCTTTTTTGTTGGAGCGCGGCTTGCATGGGGCCACCATCACCCTTTTGAGAACTACGGCAACCATAGGAGTGCCCGATGAAAGAACGCCTCTTGGTCATGAACGGTCAACGCATCGTTCAGGCCGAAAAGGACGGCGCTTGGACGAATCAGAAAGTAGACAAGGCGGGCGCGTTGAAGCCCGGCATCTACAACCTGTACACGGCCCAAGCGGCCGACAAGAAGCAGACCCACGCCGGCGTGATCGTTCATGCCGACGCCACCAACGTGTACCAGCAGATCGGCAAGAACTTTGTCATGCACGCTCGGTCAGATTTCGATAAAGTACCTGAAATTGGGAGCGCAAAGAGCATCAGCTACAACGCCCAGGGCAAGGCGGCAGTCGCCGCAGAGGCCCCGAAACTGACGCGGGGGCGCTCCATGTAGCTTTAGCGGCTAAAAAGGAGGCACGCCCTTGAAACGACTCACCATCCCCGGCAGCGGCACCGAGAGCCGCGCCACCAAGCCGGCCCGCGTCAGCGCGCCGGCCACCCTCGGCGGTGCCGCCTTCGGCGCTTCGCGCGAGGACACCGGAGCCGACTTGCTGGAGGCCGCCCAGGCGGCCGAGATCGAGCAGCAGGCCACCCTAGAGGCGGCCCCGGTCGAGCAGTCCTACCCCGAAACCCTGGCGCTCTACGTGCAGGCCAAGCACGACCAGGTGGAGCACATCGAGGACAGGCTAGAAAACCTGATCGACCGGCAGCAGGCCCGTTTGCAGCAGACCCAGGCGTCCGCGCCTGGCCGGCTTTCCTTGCCCGGCTCTAAGCGAGCCTGGCAGAACCAGCAGGCGCAGCAGCAGGCCCGCTTGCAGACGCTTCACGCGCGCCTGGAGGCCGTCCGCGAGATCAAGGAAGGCATGGGCCTGCACTCGCCGAAGATCGAAGAGCTGGCGACGCGCAAGATGCGCGCCGAGAACCCCGAGCTGGCTTCCGATTGGGATGCCATGCGCGAGGCCGCCCGCCGGCATGAGCTGCTGATGCGCAAGCAGGAGCAGGAGCGCAAGCAATCCCAGGCCCAGGAGCGGCCAGGGAGATCGCAGTCCTTGGGCCTGTCAGCCAGGCCCGCATAAAAACGAAGCCCGGCGGTCGCCGGGCTTTTTTCTCGAGCATCGCCATTTCTGGCGAGGGAGGCCCGCCGAGGGCCTGGTGGAATCATCCTGCAGCATCGTCACAAGCGACGATGCCGGGAGCTGGCCAGCATCGCCGAACCTGGCGATGCCGCCGGCGCGGTCGACCATCGCCAGTTCTGACGATGAGATCCCGCATCGCCATCTACAGCGAGGCCCACAGGGCCAGGCCGGCGGCCACGACCGCCATGCCGGCCGCGACCATGTTCATCATGGCGACGCGCCGCGCCTCGCGGATCGGCGCGACGAGCTGCGCCGTCACCGCCTCAACCTCACGCCGCACGGCCTCGGCGGCCGCCTTCGCGCCCTCCTGCATTCCCCGCGTCATGGCGTCCTTGCTGGCCGCCAACGCCGCGTTGAGCGTCCTTTCCGCCTTTCCCTTGGCGTCATCACCCCATCGGTGGGCGATGGACTCCAGTTCCGACTTGAAGGCGTCCAAGATTTCCTGCTGGGCCGATGCGCTGTCCTGCATCAGCTTCATGTTGATGGTCTGGAGGATCAAGATCGGATCGTCGCGGCCCACGGCGATGCCGTGCTTGGCCGCGATCTCCCGTATCAGCTCCTCGATCTTGTCGTCGGCCGCCATCAGAGCACCGCCGCGTTTTCGAGCTGGGCGAAGAGCTGGGTTTTCACGATCTTGAGCCGCTGCCGCGTCATGATCGTGAGCGCCGAATCGGCCAGGGCCTCATCGAAGGTGCGCCGATCCTGGAGCATTTCGGCGAAGTCGCGGCCGTAGGTTTCCTCTTTCAGCGCCGGAATCTGGATGATGGCGGACACACGGCCCTTGTTGGTCGTGTACGCCTTCAACTGCTCGAACCCCTTGCCCTCGTGCTCGATTGGCCCCCAATACGGGTTCAGCCAGACCACGAACAGGCATTCGGCCGGGAACTGGCTGGCGAGCTGGGCGAAGCCGCTCACCGTGTCCACCAGGGCCTGGCCGCCGGTGACGACCGTATGCACCACGAGTTCGTGGCCCATGTCCTGGAGCAGCGCCGGCACCTGGTTGCTGATGAGGTAGTGCGACAGCGGCACGAACGAGCTGGCCCCGTTGTCGATGATGACGTCGCCCTCGGCCGACGCGATCATCTCGACCAGGGCGTCGAAATTCCGGGTGTTGATCTCGTCGCCGTCCATGATGTTGAGCCGGCGCACGTTGAGGGCTTTGTAGCCCTCGAACGTCGCGTTCACCGGATCGGTGTCGATGCAAAGCGGCTTCTGTCCCTTGCCGGCTTTGTACTGCGCGATGGTGGCCGCGATCATCGACTTGCCGACGCCGCCCTTGCCTTGCAGAACCATGTGAATTTTCGCCATTACAGTAAATCCTCTTTCTTTGGAGTCGCATCAAACGTGAAGCCGCCGATCTTGGGCGGCTCACTCTTGGATTCCGAGGCCGGCGGGGCGGCCTTCGGCTCGGGCTTCGCGCCCTTGGGCTGGCTGTCCGGGGGAGTGGCGGGAGGCGGCGGGGAAGCTACCGGCGCGGCCTTGATGTACCGCTTCACGTGCTGGGTGAAGGTTTCGTACCGACAGCGCAGCCGGCCGGTTTCCTTCATGTGCTCCCAGATCGTTTTCATCGCATAGCCCGCATCGAGCGCCGCTTGAACGTCGCTCTTGACGGCCAGGAACGCGACCACGTGCTTGTCCTGGCGCGGCTTCTTGGCTTCCCGTCCCTTCACCCATTCAGCCAGCTCTTCGGGGTAGGTCTTTGGCATCGTGTTCGTCCATCTAATCCTCTCATCGCAAATGTAACGCTACTAAGCGGCGCTACGGAAACGCAAAAAGTCCGCTATCGGCGTGCATTGGCACGCTTCGATAGCGGCATTATGGGCCATTGTGGCGGTTTTCGCTATATCCGTTGCTGCTTTTGCGGCCTGATAGCGCGATAGTTGCGGATAAATCGTAATGGCTGGTGTAGACTTTCCTTGGTGTTATTAACGCCGTAAGGCGGGCAGGATGTGTGAAGTTAGCTAACCGGCGAGCCGGTTATCTATCTTCACTGTCCCTTATTCGCGCCGGGGGCGCTCAACGGGTCATCCTGCTCTGCGAGGCAGCCGGCTACCGCCGGCATGAGAGACGAGGCGAGGCATGGAGAACGACGAAAAGGAACACGGCCGCCGGCGGCGGCAGCACCTGCGGGTGCCGGTGTTCCCCGAAGAGAAAGACGAGATCGAGGCGAACGCCAAGAGGGCGGGCGTCAGCGTGGCGCGCTATCTGCGCGACGTGGGCCAGGGCTACCAGATCAAGGGCGTCATGGACTACCAGCACGTGCGCGAGCTGGTGCGCGTCAACGGCGACCTTGGCCGCCTTGGCGGCCTGCTCAAGCTCTGGCTGACCGATGACGTGCGAACGCTCCAGTTCGGCGAGGCGACCATCCTGGCCCTGCTGGGCCGGATCGAGGCCACCCAGGACGAAATGAGCCGGATCATGAAGGCCGTGGTTCAGCCGAGGGCCGAGCCTTGACTTCTTTAGCGGCTAAAAAGCCGGAGGGGCGGCCATGATCGCCAAGCACGTGCCGATGCGCTCGCTTGGCAAGAGCGACTTCGCGGGCCTGGCGAACTACATCACCGACGCCCAAAGCAAAGACCACCGGCTGGGCCACGTGCAGGCGACGAACTGCGAAGCCGGTTCCATCCAGGACGCCATCACGGAGGTGCTGGCGACCCAGCACACGAACACCCGCGCGAAGGGCGACAAGACCTACCACCTGATCGTCAGCTTCCGGGCCGGCGAGCAGCCCAGCGCCGACACCTTGCGCGCGATTGAGGAACGCATCTGCGTCGGGCTGGGTTATGGCGAGCATCAGCGAATCAGTGCCGTCCACAACGACACCGACAACCTGCACATCCACATCGCCATCAACAAGATTCACCCGACGCGGCACACGATGCACGAGCCGTACTACCCGCACCGGGCGCTGGCGGAACTCTGCACGGCCCTGGAGCGCGACTACGGCCTGGAGCGCGACAACCACGAGCCGCGCAAGCGCGGCGCGGAGGGCCGGGCCGCCGACATGGAGCGGCATGCCGGCGTTGAAAGCCTGGTCGGCTGGATCAAGCGCGAGTGCCTGGACGAGATCAAGGGCGCGCAGTCCTGGCAGGAACTGCACCAGGTCATGCGGGACAACGGAATGGAGCTGCGCGTCCGCGCCAATGGCCTCGTGTTCGAGGCCGGCGACGGAACGATGGTGAAGGCGAGCACAGTAGCCCGCGACCTTTCCAAGCCGAGCCTGGAGGCGCGGCTTGGCCCGTTCGAGGCTTCGCCCGAACGGCAGGCGCAAACCACCGCGAAGCGGCAGTACCGCAAAGACCCCATCCGCCTTCGCGTCAACACCGTGGAGCTGTACGCGAAGTACAAGGCCGAGCAGCAGAGCTTGACCACGGCGCGCGCCCAGGCCCTGGAGCGCGCCCGGCATCGCAAGGATCGGCTGATCGAGGCGGCCAAGAGGTCGAACCGCCTGCGCCGCGCCACGATTAAGGTGGTCGGCGAGGGCCGCGCGAACAAGAAGCTGCTGTACGCCCAGGCGAGCAAGGCCCTGCGCAGCGAACTCCAGGCGATCAACAAGCAGTTCCAGCAGGAGCGCACGGCCCTCTACGCCGAGCACAGCCGGCGCACGTGGGCCGACTGGCTCAAGAAGGAGGCGCAGCACGGCGGCGCCGACGCCCTGGCCGCCCTGCGCGCCCGCGAGGCGGCCCAGGGCCTCAAGGGCAACACCATCCGGGGCGAGGGCCAGGCGAAGCCCGGCCACGCGCCGGCGGTGGACAACATCACGAAGAAGGGGACGATCATCTTCCGCGCCGGCATGAGCGCCGTGCGCGATGACGGTGACCGCCTGCAAGTCTCCCGCGAGGCCACGCGCGAAGGGCTGCAAGAAGCCCTGCGCCTGGCGATGCAACGCTACGGCAACCGCATCACCGTCAACGGCACGGTGGAGTTCAAGGCGCAGATGATCCGCGCCGCCGTCGATTCCCAGCTACCCATCACCTTCACCGATCCGGCTCTTGAGAGCCGGCGGCAGGCGCTTTTGAACAAGGAGAACACCCATGAGCGAACCGAAAGACCAGAGCATCGAGGACGAACTGGACGCGGCGCTGGCGGCCCTGGACAGCGGCCCGCTGCCGACCAGCACGCTACCGGAGCCGCAGCCGTCGCCCGAGCAGGCGACGGCCGGCCAGCCGCCGGCCGAGGCGACCGCGCCGACGCCGGCCTTCACGCCGCCACCGTCCACCGGAAGCCCGACGTTGGACGCCTTGGAAGAAAACCGCCGCCCCAAAGCCAGCACCGTTTGCGAGCACTGTCCGAACTCGGTGTGGTTCGCATCGCCGGCGGAAGTGAAGTGCTATTGCCGCGTGATGTTCCTCGTCACGTGGAGCAGCAAGGAACCCAACCAGATCACGCACTGCGACGGGGAATTTCTCGGCCAGGAACAGGAGTAGGCCAGACGCCGCCGGGCGTCGCCGCCGCCGACAAGTACATCGCCGAACGCGAGGCAAAGCGCCTAAAAGGTTTCGATATACCGAAGCATTCCCGATATACTGCCGGTGATGGTGCGCTCACGTTCCAGGGCACCAGGACTATCGAGGGCCAGGCGCTGGCCCTCTTGAAACGAGGTGATGAGGTCATGGTTATGCCCATCGACCAGGCCACGGCCCGGCGCTTGACGCGCATCGCGGTCGGCGATGCCGTCTCGATCACCGCGAAAGGCTCCATCAAAACGTCGAAAGGAAGGAGTAGATGAAGATCAAGATGAACAACGCGGTAGGGCCGCAAGTCCGAACCGCCAAACCGAAGCCGAGCAAGCTGCTGCCGGTGCTGGGCGCGGCCTCGATGGTCGGCGGCCTCCAGGCCGCGACGCAGTTCTTCGCCCACACGTTCGCCTATCACGCGACCCTCGGCCCCAACGTGGGCCACGTGTACGCGCCCTGGTCGATCCTGCACTGGACGTACAAGTGGTACAGCCAGTACCCGGACGAGATCATGAAGGCCGGCAGCATGGGGATGCTGGTTTCGACCGTGGGCCTGCTGGGCGTGGCCGTGGCGAAGGTCGTCACGTCCAACAGCTCGAAGGCGAACGAGTACCTGCACGGCTCGGCCCGCTGGGCCGAGAAGAAGGACATTCAGGCGGCCGGCCTGCTGCCACGCGAGCGCAACGTCCTGGAGATCGTCACCGGCAAGGCCGCACCCACGGCTACCGGCGTGTACGTGGGCGGCTGGCAGGACAAGGACGGCAATTTCTTCTACCTGCGGCACAGCGGCCCCGAGCACGTGCTGACCTACGCGCCCACGCGCTCGGGCAAGGGCGTCGGCCTGGTGGTGCCCACGCTGCTGTCGTGGGGCGCGAGCAGCGTCATCACCGACTTGAAGGGCGAGTTGTGGGCCTTGACCGCCGGCTGGCGGCAGAAGCACGCCAAGAACAAGGTGCTGCGCTTCGAGCCGGCCAGCACCTCGGGCGGCGTCTGCTGGAATCCGCTGGACGAAATCCGCCTCGGCACCGAATACGAGGTGGGTGACGTGCAGAACCTTGCCACGCTGATCGTTGACCCGGACGGCAAGGGCCTGGACTCGCACTGGCAGAAGACCGCCTTCGCGCTCCTGGTCGGCGTGATCCTGCACGCGCTGTACAAGGCCAAGGACGATGGCGGCACCGCCACGCTGCCGTCCGTCGATGCGATGCTGGCCGACCCGAACCGGGACATTGGCGAGCTTTGGATGGAAATGGCGACCTACGGGCACGTAGACGGCCAGAACCATCACGCCATCGGCTCGGCGGCCCGCGACATGATGGATCGGCCCGAGGAAGAAGCCGGATCGGTGCTGTCCACGGCCAAGTCGTACCTGGCCCTGTACCGCGACCCCGTGGTGGCCCGCAACGTCAGCCGGTCGGACTTCCGCATCAAGCAGTTGATGCACGAGGACGACCCGGTAAGCCTCTACATTGTCACCCAGCCCAACGATAAGGCCCGCCTGCGGCCGCTGGTGCGCGTCATGGTGAACATGATCGTGCGCCTGCTGGCCGACAAGATGGACTTCGAGGGCGGCCGGCCGGTGGCGCACTACAAGCACCGGCTCTTGATGATGCTGGACGAGTTCCCGAGCCTCGGGAAGCTGGAGATCATGCAAGAGTCGCTGGCCTTCGTGGCCGGCTACGGCATCAAGTGCTACCTCATCTGCCAGGACATTAACCAGCTCAAGAGCCGCGAGACGGGCTACGGCCACGACGAAAGCATCACGTCGAACTGCCACGTGCAGAACGCCTACCCGCCCAACCGCGTCGAGACGGCCGAACACCTGTCCCGCCTCACCGGGCAGACCACCGTGGTGAAGGAGCAGATCACGACCAGCGGCCGCCGCACGGCGGCGATGCTGGGCCAGGTGTCGCGCACTTACCAGGAAGTGCAGCGGCCCTTGCTGACGCCCGACGAATGCCTGCGCATGCCGGGGCCAAAGAAGAACGCCCAGGGCGAGATCGAAGAAGCCGGCGACATGGTGATCTACGTCGCGGGCTACCCGGCGATCTACGGCAAGCAACCCCTGTACTTCAAAGACCCAGTGTTCTCGGCACGCGCCGCGATCCCTGCGCCCAAGGTCAGCGACCGCCTGCGCGCCGTCGCACAGGCCGAGACGGAAGGGGAGGGCATCACGATATGAGCCGCATCCTGAAACGCATCGCGGCAGGCGTCGTCATCGCGGGCGTGGCCGCCCTGCTGCTGGCCGCCGGCGGCTATGCCGCCGGTGCCCGCGTGAACACCACCAAGAGCATTCCGGTCGGCCTGTACTGGACGAGCAGCGCGCCGGTGGAGAAGGGGGCCTACGTCCTCTTCTGCCCGCCGCAGCTCGGCGTGTTCGATGACGCCAAGGAGAGGGGCTACATCGGGGCCGGCTTCTGCCAGGGCGGCTACGGCTACATGATGAAGCGCGTTTTAGCCGCTAAAGACGATGCCGTCGCCGTCGCCGATGACGGCGTGCGCGTCAACGGCGAGCTGCTGCCCCTCAGCGCGCCGATCAAGGCCGACAAGGCCGGTCGGCCGCTGCCGCGCTATCAGTCCAACAGCTACACGCTCGGCAATTCCGAGGTGCTGCTTATGTCGGACGTGAGCGCCACATCCTTCGACGGCCGCTACTTCGGCCCGATCAATCGTTCGCAAATCAAGACCGTGATCCGTCCGGTCATCACCTGGTAGGGAGACACACCATGCGCCTTTTCATCGCAGAAAAGCCGTCCGTCGCCAAGGCCATCGCCGGCGAGCTGGGCGCGACCGGCAAGGGCGACGGCTTCATCGAGTGCGGCACCGACAAAGTGACCTGGTGCTTCGGGCACATGCTCGAACAGGCCGACCCCGACGAGTACACGCCCGATGACGTGCCGCGCGGCCAGTCCGGCAAGAAGGTCTGGCGCGTCGATGAGCTGCCCATCATCCCCGAGAGCTGGATTCTCAAGCCCAAGGACGACGCGAAGAAGCAGCTCGCCGTGATCGGCAAGCTGCTCAAGGAGGCCAAGGAGATCGTCAACGCCGGCGACCCCGACCGCGAAGGCCAGTTGCTGGTTGACGAAGTGCTGGAGCACTTCCGCAACAGCAAGCCGGTGCGCCGCTTTTGGGTGAGCGCGCAGGACTCCGTTTCCGTCAAGCGCGGCCTGGCCGCGTTGAAGGAGAACACCACCTATGCAGGCTGGGCCGACGCTGCACGCGGGCGGCAGCGCGCCGACTGGCTGATCGGCATGAACCTCAGCCGCGCGTACACGCTGCGCGCGCAGCGCGGCGGCTCGCGCGCCCTGCTGACCGTGGGCCGCGTGCAGACGCCGACGCTGGCCCTCGTGGTCGCCCGCGACCGCGAGATCGAGGCATTCAAGGCCGTGCCGTACCACACCATCCGGGCGGTGGTGCAGCACGCCGGCGGCAGCTTCGCCGCCGCATGGAAGGCGAAGGAGGATCAAGCCGGTCTGGACAGCGAAGGCCGCCTTGTCGATACCGCCGTCGCCGACGCCCTGGTGGCCGCCGTCAAGGGCCAGCCGGGCACCATCGCCGCGTACAAACAGGAGGCCAAGAAGCAGAACCAGCCGCTGGCCTTCGCCCTGTCCGACATTACGGCACTGGCCTCGGCCAAGTTCGGCTACAGCGCCGAGGACGTGCTGAACACCTGCCAGGCGCTCTACGAGACGCACAAGCTGACCTCGTACCCGCGCACCGACTGCGCCTACCTGCCGGAGTCGCAGCACGCCGACGCGCCGCGCGTGCTGGAGGCGATCAAGCACGTCAACCCCGAACTGGCCGGCCTGGTCGATGGTGCCGATCCGCGTATCAAGTCCAAGACGTGGGACGACTCGAAGATCACCGCGCACCACGGCATCGTGCCGACCATGCAGAAGGGCAGCAAGGCCGCCCTCAGCGAGCGCGAGCGCAACATCTACGACCTGATCGTGCGCGCCTACCTGGCGCAGTTCTACCCGCTGCACGAGTACATGCAGACCACCGTGGGCGTCGAGATCGCGGGCGAGAACTTCGCCGCGAGCGGCAAGGTAGTCACGCGCAACGGCTGGCGTGACGTGTACAGCCAGGCCGACGAGGAAGGCGAGAAGGACGAGGACGACGACAGCGGCACGCAGGCCCTGCCGTCGATGGCCCAGGGCGACGCCGTGACCTGCACGGACGCCACCCGCAAGGACGCCAAGACGAAGCCGCCAGCGCGCTTTACCGAGGGCACGCTGATCCGCGCGATGGAGAACATCCACAAGTTCGTCAGCGATGCCGAGCACAAGAAGATGCTGCGCGAGGGCGACGGCATCGGCACGTCGGCCACCCGTGCGTCGATCATTTCCGAGTTGAAGCGGCGCGAGTTCCTGGCCGTCAAAGGCAAGCAGATCATCAGCACGACCCTCGGCCGCAGCGTCATCGACGCGCTGCCCGAGGTTGTGAAAAGCCCGGTGCTGACCGCGCTCTACGAGCGGATGCTGAAAGGCGTCGAGCAGGGCACGGCCGCCCTGGACGCCTTCATCACGAAGCAAGAGACGTTCATCCGCGACCAGGTGGCGAAGGCCAACAGCGGAGCCGTGACCATCGCCGGCGGCAAGGAAGCCGCGCCGGTGTCATCCCTTCACAAGTGCATGGCCTGCGGCAGCGGCTTGTCGCGCCGGCCGAGCAAGAAGAAGGGGCAATTCTGGTGGGGTTGCAGCAACTTCCCCACATGCAAGCAGACCTACCCCGACCTCAAGGGTCGGCCCGACTACAGCAAGGGCCGCAACGGCCCGGCATCCGAATGACCACAGCGAAGGAGATCGACCATGAACGAGCAAACCACCACCAACACCGCCGCCCACGACGAGCCGCTGGCCGTCCTGCCGCCGGTTGACGACGACGCCGCCGGCCGCGAGGCCGTGCGCGAGAAGATGGCCGACGCGCTGACGCCCGGCTTCCAGGTCGAGTTCGACCCCGACGAAGCCGAGCGCGTGGGCGCGTTCGTGGAGGACGCGCTGTCCGAGCAGGACGCCGCCGCGAGCGGCGACGACCTGGTGGAAGTCGATGGCGCGCTGGAGCCGGCATTCCTGGACGACGAAGGCCCGAGCGCCGACATCCCGCCGTTCATCACCACCACGAACGCCCGCGAGCTGTACGACCTGCGGCCCGGCGAGACGGTTGCCCAGGCCGCCGCGCGCAAGGCGTCGGAGGGCTGACCCATGCCGATCACGAAAGCCGAGGCGCAAGGGGTGACGCGGGCTTTCGTCCGCGACTACCCCGGCGCGCTGGAGCTGGCCTACAAGTTCCGCGAGGACGCGGCCGAGCTGTACGGGCCGCGAGCGGCCGAGGTGCCGGCCGACATGAAGGGCGGCTACGTGCCCAAGGAGACGCTGCACGCCGGCCGCGCCTACCGTGGCCGCGTGGACGTGCCCTTGCAGAACGTCGAGAGCGCCGGCGACCTACTGATGACGCTGCGGCACGAGGTGCTAGGCCACTACGGGGCCAACACCTTCGCGCCGGGCGAGAAGCGCGCCTTGCTGGACGGCCTGGCGGCCGCCCGCAACGAACCCACCCTCAAGCCGCTATGGGATGACGTGAACCGGCGCTATGCCGGCCAGTCCCTGGACGTGCGCGCCGAGGAAGTGTTTGCCCTGCACTGCGAGGGCATCGAGCCGAGCCAGCACCAGGTCGCCGACCAGGTGCAGCAGCGCGGCCAACAGTCATTCACGGAAACCTGCATCGCCCGCGTGCGGCCCATGCAGGCCGACGACCTGCACAACATCGTGTGCATGGTCGCCCAGGGCCTGCGCGACCGTTCCCGGACACAGCAGAACTTCCCTCAGTTCAACGAGCTATTCCGAAGGGACGAGAACATGGAGCCGAAGAAGCCGTTTCACGAAGTCGTGGCCGAAAAGCTGATCGAGCAGCTCAAGGCCGGCACCGCACCGTGGCAAAAGCCGTGGGAGCCGGGCGAACCCAACGCCTACCTGCCGATGAACCCGACCACCGGCAAGCGGTACAAAGGGATCAACGCCATCCACCTGATGGCCCAGGGCCGCAGCGATGCGCGCTGGATGACCTACAAGCAGGCCGCCGCCGTGGGCGCGCAGGTTCGCAAGGGCGAGAAAGGCACGCCGGTTCAATACTGGAAGTTCAGCGAAGAGCAAGACAAGCTGGACGACAGCGGCCGGCCCGTCCTCGATGCGAAGGGCCAGCCGGTCAAGGAAACCGTCATGCTGGAGCGGCCGCGCGTGTTCTTTGCGACCGTGTTCAACGGCGAGCAGATCGACGGCCTGCCGCCGCTCCAGCCGAAGAAGGAACAGACTTGGAACGCCGTCGAGCGCGCCGAGCACATCCTGAAAGCCTCGGGCGCGACGATCACCCACGCCGCCGGTGATCGGGCGTTCTACCGCCCTTCGACCGACAGCATCACCCTGCCGGAGCGCGGCCAGTTCCCCAGCTCCGACCGCTACTACGCGACCGCGCTGCACGAGCTGGGCCACTGGACGGGCCACGCTTCGCGCCTTGACCGCGACCTGGCGCACCCGTTCGGGAGCGAGGGGTACGCCAAGGAAGAGCTGCGCGCCGAAATCGCTTCCATGATCGTCGGCGACGAGCTGGGCATCGGCCACGATCCGGGCCAGCACGCCGCCTATGTGGGTTCGTGGATCAAGGCGCTGCAAGACGAGCCGCTGGAGGTGTTCCGCGCGGCCGCCGATGCCGAGAAGATTCACGACTACGTGCTGGCCTTCGAGCAGAAGCAGGTTCAGGAGCAAGACCAGCAGCAGAGCCAGGCCCAGGACGAAGCCGTGGCCCAGGCCCTGGCCGTGGACATTGCCGAAGTCCTGGACAACCCGGACGTGTCTTTCAGCCACTACCAGGCATTCCAGGGCGACACCCTGGAAGACGCCTTGCGCAGCCGTGGCCTCGAAACCGTGGGCAGCATCACCGGCACCGATCCCGAGCAGTTCTACGCGGTCGCGCATGACCGGCTGTCGCCGGTGTTCGGCATCGACCCGAGCCACACCGACACCGACAACGCCTACCTGGAGCGCAAGGGCTTGGCGCAAGAGTTCGCCAACATGGCCGAACAGCTCCACCTCGCGCAGCAGCTCCAGCAGCACGGCGAACAGATCGTGTCGAGCATCGACGCCGAAGCCAGGTGGAGCGACGGCCAGCGCATCTTTGCGTTCCACGACCAGGACGGTGAACCCCACCAGGTTCGCAGCCTGGACGAGCTGAACAACTACGCGCCCGACCAGTTGATGGCCCTGCCGGCGCTGACCCAGCAGCAAGCGGCCGTCGCAGACCAGGAGGCGAACATGACCCCACCGACCAACGACCAGGCGGCCGCCCTGCTGGCCGCCCATCCTGCCGACGCGGTGCAGGGCATCGAGCAGGCCGCCGCCGCGCGCCGGCAGCTCGCCGCCGGCGAGATCGACGGCCAGGCGTTCGCCGACGCGACCCGTCAACACCTTGGCGTTGAGCTGCCGCCCGACTGGAGCGGAGAGCTGCGCATCGTCGGCGTGGCCGAGCAGGACGGCCAGACCGTCGATGCCGCCCAGGCCGGCATCGAGCCGCAGGCGTTCCAGGTCTACGCGCGCAAGGCCGATGCGCAGTTCGGCGAGGACGCCTTTGCCTTCGTCGCCGGCACCCGCACCGAGGGCCAGGCCGAGGCTCTGACCGAGCGCCTGCACCTGGTCGATGCGCTGGGCACCGACAACCAGCACGAGCGCGCCGCCAAGCTGGCCCGCGTGCAGGAAGAGCGTGTACGGCGCGACCCCAACGCGACCGAAGAGGACATTTCAGCCGCTAAAGAGGCACGCAAGACCGCCGAGGCGTCGGCCATGCTCAACGACAGCGACGCGCAGCGCCGCGCGGCCGAGCTGGAGCGCCAGGAACGCGAGCGGCAGCAGGCGCAGCCGCAGGCCGAGAAGCCCGAACGGCAGTACATCAACGTGCCGTACAAGGAGAAGGACGAGGCCAAGAGCCTCGGGGCGCGTTGGGATCGGCAGCAACAGTCCTGGTACGTGCCGCCGGGCACCGATGCCGCTCCCTTCGCCAAATGGGCGCAGGGAGCCGCTACAGCGGCCGTAGAGCCGCGTTCGGCCCAGCCGGCACCCGAAGCCCAGGGCGAGGCGCAGAAGCCCGCGCAGCAGGCCCAGCAGGCCCGCCAGTACCTGGCCGTGCCCTACGAGCAGCGCAACGCGGCCAAGGCCGCCGGCGCGCTTTGGGACAAGGCCGCGAAGTCCTGGTATGTCGGCCCGCGCGCCGACGCGGCGAAGCTCGAACGCTGGAAGCCCGAGAACGTGCAGGCCCAGCAAGGGCCAGCGATGACGCCAAGGGAAGAGTTCGCCGAGGCCATGCGCAGCGCCGGCCTGTTCACCGGCAGCAACGCCCAGGGCGATCACCCGATCATGGATGGCAAGCGGCACCGCGTGCCGGTCGAGGGCGGCAAGAAGGGCGCGCTCGATGGCTTCTACGTGGGCCACCTGGACGGGCACCCGGCCGGGCGGATCATCAACAACAAGACCGGCACGGACATTACCTGGAAGAGCAAGGGCTACGCCTTGAGCGACCAGGAGAAGGCCAAGCTCCAGGCCGAGGCGGCCGAGAAGCTGGCACAGCGAGCCGTCGAGCAGGACAAGGCCCAGGAGGCCACCGCGCAGCGCGTCGGTCGGCAGATGGCCGACCTCGTGCCCATCGAGCAGCCGACGCCCTACCTGCAAGCCAAAGGCATCCAGGCGCAGGCCGGCGTGATGACCGACCGCGAAGGCCAGAAGACCTACATCCCGGCCTTCGACGCAGAGGGCAAGCAATGGACGATGCAATACATCCAGGAGGACGGCACTAAGCGGTTCGCCAAGGACTCGAAGAAGGAAGGATGCTTCCACCCGGTCGGCGGCATGGACGCCCTGGCGGCCGCGCCGGCGCTGGTGATCTCGGAGGGCTACGCCACGGCGGCCCAGGTGGCCGAGGCCGTGGGCCACGCCACGGTCGCCGCCTTCGACAGCGGCAACCTTGAGGCCGTGGCGAAGGCGCTGCACGCCAAGTTCCCGGACAAGCCGGTCATCATCGCCGGCGACGACGACCGGCACCTGGTCATGACCCACGGCAACAACCCCGGCCGGGAGAAGGCCGAGGCGGCCGCCCAGGCCGTGGGCGGCAAGGCGATCTTCCCGATCTTCGCGCCGGCCGAGAACACCTACCCGCGCGACTTGCCCGCCATCACGCCCGACAGCTTCAAGACCCACCTGCGCGCCGAGCAGCGCCTTGCCGACGCCGCCGCCGGCAAGGTCGAGCTGGCCGGCGACGAGGCGGCCAAGCTCAAGGCGTCGATGTTGAGCGGCGCGCAGATCGCGGCGCTGTCCACGATGAAGCAGCACACCGACTTCAACGACTTGGCGCACAAGAGCGAGCTGGGCATCGAGGGCGTGAAGCGGCAGATCGGCGCGGCCATCAGCCAGGTGCAGCGCGACGAGCAGCAGCACCAGGAGCAGAAGCACGTCGAGAAAAAGCAACAGCAGATCGAGCAGCGCCCACGGCGGGCCGCTCGCATCGGATAAGTCGAAAAATCCGGCTAAAGTGGCCGAGCTGCACATCAGGCCGCGCGGTTTTCCTCCCTGATCGCCGGCGCGGTTTCTTCCTCCCTGAACCGCATGCAGACTTGCCGCCTCGGACACCCCGAGGCGGTTTTTTTTCGCCTCGCTCGAGCATCGCCGCATCCGACGATGCCGAGACGACCAGGCCGCGCACGTCGAGCTGCAGCATCGCCATTGCCGACGATGGCACCAGGTCGCCGGCGGTGGCCACCGACCTCGAGCTCGCATCGCCACATCCGACGATGCGCGCCGGCGTCGACCATCGCCAGGTCTGACGATGGCGGCCGCCCTGCCCTGGATCTCGCATCGCCATTTCTGGCGATGAGATCCACGGAGCGGCCATTTAGACCCGCCAATAACGACCCGGCCAAGATAAATCGCATGACGGCCTTTTTGGCCGGGGGTAGCATGACCGGACACTTTGCGTATACCCAAAATGACCGGAGGAACCCATGACCAGCCGCAACGGCTACTTCCCAGGCAAGTGTCGTTTTCAGAAGACGGCTGCACTGAACGTCAGAAGCCGACTGCACTATAGCAGCGGAGGGGTTGGATCCATCAGGCAACGACGGGCTGCTGCCGGCCATCAGCGGACGCAGGGAGGACTTTCCGCAACCGGCCGTTCGATGCGGCACCGATGGCCTTCGCGCAGGGGTAGTGAATCCGCCAGGATTGACTTGCGCTGCCCTACCTCTCACTAGTGAGGGGCGGCAGCGCATCAAGCGGTGAGCGCACTCCGGCACCGCCAACTTTCAGCACATGCGTGTAAATCATCGTCGTAGAGACGTCGGAATGGCCGAGCAGATCCTGCACGGTTCGAATGTCGTAACCGCTGCGGAGCAAGGCCGTCGCGAACGAGTGGCGGAGGGTGTGCGGTGTGGCGGGCTTCGTGATGCCTGCTTGTTCTACGGCACGTTTGAAGGCGCGCTGAAAGGTCTGGTCATACATGTGATGGCGACGCACGACACCGCTCCGTGGATCGGTCGAATGCGTGTGCTGCGCAAAAACCCAGAACCACGGCCAGGAATGCCCGGCGCGCGGATACTTCCGCTCAAGGGCGTCGGGAAGCGCAACGCCGCTGCGGCCCTCGGCCTGGTCCTTCAGCCACCATGCCCGTGCACGCGACAGCTGCTCGCGCAGGCTGGGTGCCAAGCTCTCGGGTAACATCAAGGCCCGATCCTTGGAGCCCTTGCCCTCCCGCACGATGATCGTGCCGTGATCGAAATCCAGATCCTTGACCCGCAGTTGCAAACCCTCACTGATCCGCATGCCCGTTCCATACAGAAGCTGGGCGAACAAACGATGCTCGCCTTCCAGAAAACCGAGGATGCGAACCACTTCATCCGGGGTCAGCACCACCGGCAAGCGCCGCGACGGCCGAGGTCTTCCGATCTCCTGAAGCCAGGGCAGATCCGTGCACAGCACCTTGCCGTAGAAGAACAGCAAGGCCGCCAATGCCTGACGATGCGTGGAGACCGAAACCTTGCGCTCGTTCGCCAGCCAGGACAGAAATGCCTCGACTTCGCTGCTGCCCAAGGTTGCCGGGTGACGCACACCGTGGAAACGGATGAAGGCACGAACCCAGTGGACATA
>Ga0209202_1000406_pt1 | contig 36763 bp, 36 predicted proteins | sample AD_UKC032_MetaG_FD_184416 | JGI IMG/M metagenome (GOLD analysis project Ga0209202, IMG submission 184416) | Active sludge microbial communities of municipal wastewater-treating anaerobic digesters from USA - AD_UKC032_MetaG (SPAdes) (version 2) | ecosystem: Engineered > Bioreactor > Anaerobic >... | reverse complement strand
AATATCCAAACAGAGATAAGATACCTGCGTTAAATGCTGAGCCGTTGTCTAATGACAGGGATTTTGCCGTAAAAATTTCCGGAAATCTTAATCAGGCATTTGCTGTTACGATGTTTGAATGGTTGCCTGCAAGTAATATACCAACCATTGAAAAAACCGGCAATTAAAAACTTATTCAAAATCCAATAATTTATTGAAAAATCCAATAAAAACAAATTTTGTAGGGGAGTACGCCCCAAGGGAGGGTACTATTTTTTGATTGCAACCTGATATTACTAAATATTAATTCTGTTTTATTTTGTTAACAATTCCTGACTGCTGCCTTTTTATACTCACTACATCACTTACAGAATTAATATTTAAAATAATTTTGTTAAGCTGCTCAATATCACATATTTCCAGCCCAACTTCAATTAAAGCGAAATTTTTGTTTGTTCGCTTAATTTTAGCTTCGGTAATGCTTGTCTTGTTATCAGAAATTTTGCCGAGAACATCTTTGAAAACGCCGATTCTATCTATAACTTCGACAAAAATCTTTGTTACATAAGTTTTTCTGGAATTATTATCATTCCAGCTTATTGGCAATAAACGCTCTCCGTCAACAATTTCTAAGGATTTGCAGTCTTCTCTGTGAACGCTTACTCCTCTGCTTCTTGTTACTACGCCGACAATTGGCTCTCCAGGTACCGGAGAACAGCATCTGGAGATGTGATAAAGCATTCCTTCCAGTCCTTCAATAACTTTATTGGATTTTTTATCTGAAAACCTGTTAACTTTTATTTTTGGAGCAAGTTCACTAACCCTTAATTTATTTGTGATTTTTGTAGTCGAAATTTCCCCATAACCAAGAGCGGCAAAAAGATCGTCTTCTGAATGATAGTTTAACTGCTTGGCGATTTCTGAAATTTTTCCTTCTTTTATTAATACTTCTAAAGCGGATTTTGTTACTTCATGTTCAAGCATGTTTCTGCCCTGGACTATATGCTCTTCTCTCAGGTTCTTTTTAAACCATAGTCTTATTCTTGACTTTGCCTGATTTGTTACAACTATATTAATCCAGTCAAGACGAGGATTTTCTTTTTTACTTGTAAGAACTTCAACGATATCGCCATTGTTTAATTTTGTGTCCAGAGTAACTATTTTACCGTTTACCATAGCCCCTATGCACCGATGACCGACTTCCGTATGAATTCTGTAGGCAAAATCAAGCGGCGTAGCGTCAGCAGGCAAATCAATAACATCGCCTTTAGGCGTAAAAGCAAAAACCTGATCTGAAAACAAATCGAGTTTTACACTGTCAACGTACTCTTTAGCGTCTTTAATATCCTGCTGAATTTCAATTAATTTTCTTAGCCAGGCAAATTTTTGATCGTCATCAGAGCTGGATTTGCTTGACTTACCTGTTTCTTTATATTTCCAGTGAGCCGCAATACCAAACTCCGCAACTTCATGCATTTCCTGCGTTCTTATTTGAACCTCAAGAGGCTTGCCTCTCGGACCTATTACAGAAGTGTGCAAAGACCTGTAAAAATTATTTTTAGGCATTGCAATATAATCTTTAAACCTTCCCGGAATAGGCTTAAACGCTGAGTGAATCAATCCCAGAACTTCATAACACTCTTTTTCCGAGTTTACAACAACTCTTACGGCGGTAATATCGTATAAATCCTGGTAAGACTTCTGCTGCATCTGCATTTTTAAATAGATGCTGTAATAACTTTTTGCTCTACCTGTAATTACAGCGTTTATGCGCATATTTTTCAGGCTGCTTTCAATTTTTTCGATAATTGCCTGAACGATCTGATCTCTTTCCGCCTTTGCCTGAGCGACAAGCTGGGCAATTTCAAAATATTTTTCAGGATTAGTATATCTCAAAGCAAGGTCTTCAAGTTCAGATTTAATTAATCCCATACCCAATCTGTTAGCCAGCGGGGCGAAAATTTCCAGCGTTTCCTTCGCAATTTCTCTTTGTTTTTCAGCCTTCATATAGTTTAAAGTTCGCATATTATGAAGTCTGTCAGCTAATTTCAGGAAAATAATTCTTATATCATCAGCCATTGCAAGAAACATTTTTCTGAAATTCTCTGCCTGGCGTTCTTCTTTAGAACTAAAGCTGTATTTATTTAATTTTGTAACCCCATTGACAAGAGTTAACACTTCTGTACCAAAATGTTTAGAAATTTCTTCAGGAGCTATATCAGTATCTTCAAGGATATCATGCAATAAAGCGGCGCATATTGTGTCAGTATCAGCCTGAAGGTCAGCCAAAATACATGAAACCTCAAGCGGATGCAAGATATATGGCTCTTCACTCGCTCTATATTGACCTTCATGCAATTTACAGGCAAACTCAAAAGCAGACTTTATTTTTTCCATTTCTTTTTCAGGTCTGTTTTGTTTTTTTATTATAGCGTTTAATTTATTAAAAAGGTCTCTATTATTCATTTATGGGTATTTTATTAATTTTTATGCAACAATAATATTTTACTCTTTATACAAAGTATAAACAATAGAGCGTTTCAGACAAAGCTGCTGTTTATGAAAAAAAATCCTGATAAAAAACCTGCTGTCATTAAAACTGATAAAGGCGTCAAGCTTAATATCAGAGCGCTTCCAAATGCTTCAAAATGCGAATTGGCTGGATTTATAGAAAACGAACTTAAAATAAAGCTTGATGTTCCACCGATTGAAGGAAAAGCAAACGAGAAATGCGTAAAATTTCTTTCTAAAATTCTTGGAGTTTCAAAATCGTCGATTTCTATTATTAGCGGCGAAAAATCAAGATCAAAAAGCTTATTTATCACGGGCGACCCCGATGAATTGGAAAAAAGCTTATTGAAAGCTGTATACCAATAAATGAAAGAAACCGATAAATAAAAAAGGCAGTTTTTATAATTTCTATTTGATTTTCTTTTTAAACAGTAGCAAAATAAATTTAACGGCTTATTATTAAAGAGGAATAAAATATGGAACTTTGCAAAACTTGTCATGGGGGATGTTGCCGCAGATATAATATTGATATTTGGGGAAGCGATATAATACGAATTTGTGAAACTTTAAAAGTTGACATAAACTTTTTTACAGACGTAATTCCTGTATCTGAGGAAAATGCTAAAATTTTAATGGGAAAAGAAGCTGTTTTCATTTTTACTGACACCGGAAAACAGCAGCATTACAGGCTTATTTTAAAATCTAATGAAAGTAAATTTTATCCCGGCGCATCAAAATGTATGTTTCTTCAGGAATGGAGCGCTGATCTTTTAAAATCAGAAGAATTATCAGGCATAATAGGCAGATGCGGAATTTATAGTTGCCGTCCAATTGCCTGTCGGGCTTATCCGGCAAAATATGACTATCAGGAAAAAGACGTTATAATTAGAGATCCATTTCTTGTTTTAGAAAAAGAGCATAAGACTGCCAGCGATAATTCCGCATATAAAATTTGCGCAAGGGCTTTAACTTCTGATGATTATAATAATTTTAAAGAAAGTTATTTTGCTGATGCGATTACTTATTATCATGAAAAAGAATTTTTTATAAAAACAGCTGAAAAATGGAATAAGAATCCTGATGTTTCAGATAATTTTTATAAATTTATTTTAAATGAATATAATAATGCCAGAATTAAGCTTTTTGGCAGTGATAAGCAAATAACTTGAATTGCATTGTGATCTGTAAAAGTTTTTTGGAGTTTAAAATAAAGACCCTTACTCAGTCCGCGCCGCCCTGCGGGCGGCACAGGCTATAAATATCAGCTTTTTAATAAATTTTAGAAAATATACGGAAATACCATATCTTTTAACTTTTTTAGACGAATATGCGTTTTTTCAAACAACTCTTTTGAAACCTTTAAAAGATTATTAAACATTACAATGTCGCTTTGACTTGCTCCATCGCTCATAAGCCTGTTAAATTCAGAGAGTTCTTTGAAAGCTATGGCAAGAGAAAAATCCCATTTCTGAAATAGCCCATCATCAAGCTCTTTAAACGTATTTAAAATACTATTAGCCGTCTTACTGCTTTTTACAGTATTAACAGGACGCTTTTGCAGTTCATGGAAAAGCATTCTGGAATATTTAATCCCATTTTCACAGACAGGAATAAGTTTTTCCACATCATTTCTAAAATTTTCAAGTTCAGCTCTTATTCTATCCTGATGTTCCAGAACAAAATCCTTATCTGTAGCGACTATATTATTAATAGTTTGATTTATATTCAATTCTAACGGACTTAAGCCGGATGAAATTTCTTCTAAAGTTTTGTTCTCAAAACCTTTGATTTCAGCGCCGCCTGTAGATGCGTTTATAAGTTTTATATGCCCCTTTTTTTCTTCCGCAAATTCCTCAAAATGTTTGATAAACCCTGCATAATCCGGCGATGTTAACAATATTTCTCCATTTTGCCCTTTTACTTTAATCAAATCGGTTTCTTTAAGAGCATTTATCTTTTTTTCAAGCCGCTTGTTTCCCTGATATTCAGTTTCTGTAACGTTAATCTTCTCGTCAACAGAACATAGATCCCCCCAGACACTTCCTGAAGAGTAAATTTTCCCGTCAGTATAAGCTAAATCCTGTCCGGTCAGAATAATCGGGTTGCACCCCATATTATATGCCGATAACGCCGCAAGATGAGCAACAGAACCTTTTGTTTTATATTCTTCAAGCGAAAAACCCGCGACTTTCGCAATCCATCTTGATAAAAGATCATTTTTGCAATAAAAAGTAAAAAATTTGTTCGGTTTAATTTCTTCAAAAACCTTGAAATTAGATGAAATATGGTTGATTATATTGGTTTTTGCGTGATCATAGTCGCTTATTGTGAACACTAAATTTCCCGCATCAATGTAAACAGTGAAATCCGGCGTGATTCCGCCGGCTACAAGCTTTTTATACGCAACATTAACGCAAAAAATTATGAATTTTTCCCTGTTGTTTTTAATTATTTCTATATTTTTGTCCAGAGAAGGACCTGCTGACACAATAAGAGCGGTTTTATTGCAAAATTTATTTTCCAGAATATGCGTTGAATAATCGATTTTATTCGCTTTAAATTTCCTAAGACCGCATATAAACCATTTATAAGACAATTTAAACAGCGTCGTGTAATTAGACTGAAGAACAGCGTTTATTTTAGACAATTCCAGACGCAAATTTTTTATTTCTTCGGCATAAAACAGCTTTGCAGAAGGTAAATTTAATGATATAAGCTTATTTTGATATTGATAAATGCCCTCAAGCATTTTGACGGCTTCATCAGGCGTATTTACAATAAAAACACGCCCACCGGCTAATTCATCGGAGAAATCCACAGCCTGAAGAGTGAACTTTAATATGTTCAAATCAGGTTCAAACACAATTATTTTGCAACCAGAGCTCACCACAAGCCTTTTTAGCATATAACCAAGTCCAAGACCCGTTAAAACGATTATTGTGTCTGCATCGGGCTTTAGCTTGTTAAATTCCTGCATAGCCTCTTGTTGAGGATTTTTCTTTGAATGCAGCGGTATATTTTTATAGATTAAATTGACATCACCGGATTCCGCATTCTCAAGAACAAAATCAGACATCGATATACAATGTTGTGTTAGCTTACTCGCAAGAACTCCATTATGTTTTATCAGATTATTCAGATTTTTTTCAAGTATATTCATCAAATTTATGCTTTTAACTGCTCTATAATTTTTTTAATGCGTTCTATATAAACTGGATAAATGCTGTCCATTTTTATAAAAACCTTGCTCAAAGAGTTAAAGAGGTCTAAAACACTGTCTTTATTGTCAGGCTCAAGGTCTTTTAAGGCGTTATTCGTTAATAAAAGTTGCCCAAGCATCAAATTTTGCAGAAAAAAATCCTTTTCCAGCGTAGTTTTTATTTTTAAATAATTTTCTTTCAGCAAATTCACATTTTCTTCATCGGAATTAAATAAATTTTCCACATGTTTCTCGAGATTAATAAAAATATTTCTGTTTTTTTCTTGTTGCTCTTTTAGAAAAGCTTCTTCTTCGCTGGTCGTTGAGTTTTTCTTTTTTAATTCAAGTCTTTTTGAAATATTGTTTTTAAATTTTTTATAGCTTTCAGCGTCTTCTTCATTCAGTTTTGTTATATAAAAAGCGTTTACAGTTTCTGAAATAACGGTTTTTACCGAATTATAACTTTTTATAACCTCACTCATTGCGGCTAAAGCGATTTTTCGCCTTTTTTTACTTTCTTTATAATCGGATTTTACGTTTTTCAAAGTATTTTCAAGGACTAAAGGCATTTTGTCGGCATATTTTTCGATAGCTTCTTTTAAAGGCAGGTGTTCAAACCCTTCCAGATAAGCTCCGCCTTCTGTTGAGTTAACTAGTCTGAGTTCTGAGGCATATTTTGCGGCGATTTCTTCAAAATATTTGCTGAACAAAAAGAAATCAGAGCGTGTAACAAGGATTTCGCCGTTCTGACCTTTTATTGGACATAAGTTTTTATTTAAAAACCGTGTATGAGAAAAAATTTTGTTTTGGCTTAAACCAAGATCAATTCCAAGTTTTCCTGCGTCTTCGGTATCTATTTTATTTGATTTATCGACTTTATAACTGCCATAAATCGTGTCTTGAGAATAGCATTTATTGTCTGTATACGCCAAATCCTGTCCTATCAGGATAATTGTATCACAGCCAAGCATTTTAGCCGCATATAAAGAGGTTATAGAAACAGTGCCAGCCGTATCATAAATATCTACAGGAACTCCCAGCAATTGTCCGAAAAATTTTACAGCAGGCGTTTTATTTGAGTGATAATTATAAAATCTTTTCGGTTTTAAATTAAAAACATCCTTAAAAACGTTAGTGCTTGTTATAAGGTTAATATCGCCGATTTCAGGCACATCGAGCTGAAGTTTTATATGCGGACTTGTTTCGATTGCAACCGCAAAATCGGGAATAATTCCATGTTTAAGGGCGGTTTTTAAAGCTGTGCCTACGCAAAAGACAATTATAGATTCCCTATAAGGCTTTAAATCCTCAATATTTTTATCAAGAGATGGTCCCGCCGATATAATTACGGCTGTTTTCCCCTTAAATTTACTTTTTAATGTATGTAAATCCTGATTATTTACCATTTTAGAAATGTTATCAAGTAAAGAGGCTGTCCATATTAACGATTTTTTTATGGCATTACTATAATTTGACTGATAAATTCCATGAATTTCTTCCATTTTGAGTTTAAATTTCTCTAATTCCTGAAAATCATTATCGAGATAATAGCCTGAACAGACGATATTAAGCTTATAATCAGCAAAAAACAGGACAAGGTAAGCGTTTTCGATATCTTTAACAGAATTGACAAACATTATATTAGGATTTTTTAATTCCTCCGAAAAATCCACCAATTCAAGCGAAAGCCGTAAAATTTCCACGTCAGGCTCATATACAATGATTTTCCCCTTATATCGTTTAGCGAATTCTTTTAAAACATAGCCTAAACCAAGCCCATATAAAACAGTAATTCCCTTAACGCTTTTATTCTGTAGTTTATTGAATTTTTCCAAAGAACTCCAAACCGGATCAGACAGGTCATCAACAGGTTTTTTGTTTTTAAATAAAATACTATCGCCGGATTTTGCTTCTTTTATTTCAAAATTTCCGGCTAAATCATAAATCCCGGAAATTTTTTGAGCTAATTCCTTGTTATATTTAGATATTATCTGTAAATTTTTGTCTAAAATATTATTTGTCATTTAAATATTATTATTTTTAATCAAGTACACTTTACCATAAATCGGCGCCGTATTTTTTCCAAACGCTTATTTTCTTTTCAATAAGTTCTTTAAGTTCCTCAACAGAAATATTTTTGTCCGAAATCTGTCCTTCTTCTTCAATAGCTTCTTTTGTAATTAGATATTCTTTTAATTTTCGGACATATTTTTTTATTTTTTCTCTTTCTTTAAACTGCCATCCTTCAAACCCGCATCCGGGAGGCATGCATGACCATGCGTTGTTAGGAGCTCTTTTACAGCATTCAGGTCGGGTTTCATATATCCCGCATTTGTTATCCTCTTTAATATGCGGACAATAGTAAAAAGTAACGTTGTTAATATCAAAATCTTCAGCTTGACCAAGTTCTTCTAAAATCTGGTCAATTTGTTCAGGAACAACCTTTTTAGCTTCCTGAACGTCTGAATATGTTTTAAATATATCAATAAAAACTTTTGCTCCTTCTGAACCCTTTTCTTTCATTTCTTTCAGTTCTTCGTGAGTATGACTTGCAGTAATTGAGCGGCAACACTTGCCGCACATTTTACAAAGATGTTGAGGAAAATTTTCAGATTTTAATTCAAGTTGTTTTTCTTTATCAAAATTCATTGGTTTTTAATATATCCTTTACTCTAATAAAAATTATTATACCAATCAATTTAAAAAACCGTTAAATAAAAAAGAAGGTTTTTATAAATCTTTAATTTGCGGGTGTTTTGCCAAAGGCAAAACACCCGCCCTGCACTTAATCAGCCCGCGCCGCCCTGCGGGCGGCGCGGGCTGTAAATATCAGCTTTTTTATCAATTAACAAAAACTTATTTAGATTGGTATAATTAGTTTTGTCGTTTAGTATAAATCAAATTAACTTACCCTGAGAAGCTTTATAAGCCTTCTGCATTGAAAATTTTAATCCTTCACAGAACATTATTGCGGAGAAAAACGCTAACGCAACAGGAACTCTTAAGCCGTCTGTTAAATGATATACAAAATAAAAAATTATAAGTATAAAACTAAAATTACTGAATAATTTTATCTCTTTTGGGGTTCTTGGATTTAAAATCTGTACTACGCTCTTAAAAAATACAATTATTAAAGGAATAAAATAAAATATTGCCATAAGCCCGTAATCAAAAAACATTTCCATATACTGATTATGAGTTGTCTGCACTTTGTATATCGGGCTATATTGACTTGCGGATATATAGAAAATTACTTCCCTGGATTTTGCAAGACCAAAACCAAATATCGTTGTTAGAAAGTCAAGGTGACTTGTCCAGTAATCTGTAAAATATTTCCAGTTGCTTTTTCTTATATAAAAAGAATTTATCCCCGCATCACCGACGCCGGTTATCGCTTTACCAACTTTTTCGCCAATTATATCAATTAAGCCGAATTTTATGGCTAAACCTGTTATTATAACTATAAATAAAGGGACAATAACTAATCTTAACCTGCCTTTTTTAAGAAAAAGAAAAGTTTTAAATTTAAAACCTTCTTTTAAATTAACAAAAAGAAAAATTGAAATACTAAAAAGAAATGCGATTAATGAGGTTTTATTTCCGGCTAATGTCGAAAAAACAAAATATGCCGTTATAAGTAAAATAAGGCAGGTGTTATATTTTGACGATGATTCATGAAAATTGTCCAGATAGTATTTAAAAGTAAGCAGAAAACCCAAATATATTGGCGCGCTGATTTGAAATCCGCCGCCTTTAAATTCATTTGGACCCAATAAAAGCAGGAATGGAACTAAAATACCTAAAAATATAGTAAATATAAAGCTTAATTTGACAATTATATTATGAATTTTTTCTTTGGAATCTACATTTTTAAAAACTGAAAGAGCTATAATACTTCCCAAAAAAGCGCAAATACTGGATAAAAAGATAATTTTTTTAGAATCTGCGCTTGCTACGCCGGATCCATCGCCATAAGCTAACCCCTCAAGACCAACATTAAAGGTTGAATAATGAAAAAAATAATAAATTATATTAATAATTAAAAAAATTGCTAAAAATTTAATTTCTGCAAATTGCCAAATAAACTTAAAATTCTTAATTAAATAATAACTTCCCGCAACTAAAGCAAGTCCAAAAACAAGGGGTTCAGGCTTAAATGAAATATGTATAAATTTAACAATTACTTCATTAACCAGAATAAAAAAGAAAATCAACTGAACTATTAAATAAGTCCAAAATGTGTCATTAACTACTCTTTTAAAAATAAACCAGCCAATTAAGGCAAATACTGCATAAATTGACATTGTTAGAGAAGGGTCAAGGGCAAAGGGAATAGGTATTATTTTTTTTCCCAGCATAGCTCCGGCAAACGCAACAAAAACAACAAATAACCTTAGCCAGAACTCATCGGGAAAAGTTAAAAGTTTCTTTCTCATTCATTTTCTTCCTCTACTTCCCGTTCTTCCCGATCAATCAGTTTAAATGATTTTTCTAAATCAGAATTCTCTTCTCTTGCAATTATACCAAGTATATTCTGACCTGCTGATTCAATCTCGCCTATTAATTCAAGAAGATTTTGTCTATTTGTATCAATTGAGGAAATTATAATGATTCCTTCAGAAAGTTTTCTTAAAGTCTGAATTTCAGGAAGCGGTAAATATCCGTGCGGGGAATTGATAAATACAAATTCAAAATACTTTTTCAGGGATTCTAAAATCAGATAAAAGCCTTTACTTGTTACATAATCGTTTATATTAATATTTTGTTTGTTAATTTCCAGTTTTAATATTTTATTTTTGCCGTTTTCGTCAACAAGTGTTTTAACGGCGTCACCGAAGTATTCCCGCAAATGTTGTTCGGTTAATTCTAATACAGCGGTGTCTACAGCGCCACTTCCATTTTGTTTTGCATGATTCTCAAAAAGAGGGCTTTCTGTATTTTTAAATCTTAATTTTGAATTTAAGGATTTAATAATATCAATCAGATCAGTTCCTTCAAAATTTTTGGGAACTAAATCTATAAGAACTACAGACCTGCCCAGCTCTAAAAGCCTTGAAACTACTGATTCTGACACAATAGATTTGTTTTTTGATTTTGTGGTCGTTGATAAAAATGTAATTAAAAACTTATCAGTTGTATATGCTTTAGAAACTATTTCTGAAGCTATATTTGTATAAGCCGCGCTCATAATTTTATCTACATTTTCTTCTTCAGTGTTATCAAGCCAAGGAACAATTCCAAGGATATTTTGACCTGTAATAGCCTGCATTTCAGTTACATCAAGCCATTTATCGTCAAGAGCCTGCTTAATATATCCCAAACCAAGCCCTAACAAAGAGCCTAGAATCATAAATCCTAAAAATCTTGAAAGTATATATAAAACCTGAGGACTTGCGCCTAACGGATAACTTAAAACAATTAAATTATCTATAATTTCGCTCTCTTTTATCATAGCTTCAAGCTGTTTTTGTTTAACCTGCTGAAACGCATTATTAAACGCAATTTCCAGATTTTTTAATTCAGAATAATTTACAAGTTTAACTGTATATCCATCTTCTGTTTTTTTAATTTCAGCAATTCCTTTTTGTAAGGTTTTTAACTGCTCTTCAAGTGATGCAATTTCCGCATGCGTAAGTGCAAGCGTTGTTACAACTTGTGAGGAAGGTCCATCGTATATAGCTCTAGGAATTACAATGTTTTCGACAGTTTCTTTTTTTCTTTCGGAAATTAAAGTTTCAAGAGTTTCAATTTGATTATTTACAGCAATAACTTCCGGGAATTTTTCCGTAAATTTAGCTTTCATTGTGGCATGGCTCTGTTTAGCAATTGCTAAATCCTGGCTTAATTTCATCAAATAAGGATCAGTTCCTATTCCGGCTGACCTTAAAGCAACATCAGGCTCTGAAATATTTAATTCCTTAGCAAGCTCATTCCGTTTAGTTGTATTGTAATTAATCTGAGATTTTAAATAGTTTACCTGTTTTTCAAGTTCCAGGCGGGCATTTACCAGTTGTAAAGTTTCGCTTTCAATATCAGTAATATTAGAAGTTAATTTAAACTCTTTTACTTTATTTCTTATATCCTGAAGTTTTTTTGTAACATCTACTGTCTGCTCATCAAGGAAAACTCTTTTTTTATTTTCAACAAAGCCTCTAAGATTCAAATTTTCTTTTTTAAATTCACTAATTATAAATTTAAGAACTTCCGGCGCATTTTTGTTATTAGGCCACATCAATTTTATTTCCATAATGTCTGTTGACGGCTCAACAGAGGAAGTTATCAGCTTTAAATAATAAACATAAAAATCTTCTTTTGTGAGAACACCTAAATATGTAAGGTCTTCAGGATATTTATTTTTAACTAAAGGATATACTCTATAAGCTATTTGTTCTGATTTAAGCAGTTCTCTAAGGTTAAACAAAGGATTACTGTATCCGCTTTCTGACACAACCGTGTTTCCAGGGCTTAAATCTGCTACAATACTGCTTTTTGTGATATTTTTTACATATAATTTACATTTACAAGTATAAAGGGCTTTATAAAAGAAAATGTAATAAAATACAAACAGAATAAAACCCGTTATAATACCGGCGATTATAAGTTTTTTTTCTCTTAAAAGCAGTAATAATAATGGATTTCTTTCTTTATTAAACAATTTTTTATACCTTTTTTATAATGACTTAAAACGTTGTATCCCAACTGCGATAAGTATTTGAAAACATGTAAAACGGTGATAGGACTCTTGAAATGTAATCAAATAATTTACCCATAGACGGTCTGATTTTTTCAGGAACATAAATTACGTCATTGGGCATCAAAAGAAGTTCGTCTTTTCGAGGATTAATTGCTATTGTAACAAGATTATTATTGTTATCAAGCCTGCTTACAAGAACTTTATGCGGAGTATATGCGGTATCAGATTGATATCCGCCGGCTAAAGCCAAAGCAGATGATAGATTTGCCGTTTGAGTCGAATTTAAATTTATTAATCCGGGTTTATTAACATAGCCCATAACTTTTACAGGAATTGTTCTTTGAAAAATAGTTGATGATAATAAAATTTTATACTTCTCCTGATCAATATGAGTAGGAGAAGGAAGCTGGGGCACATAAATTCTGTCGCCAGCCATTAAATATAAGTCCTGAGCAGAATTTGCATTTGCTATTATCTGAAAAAGGTTAACTTTATACACAAGATTATCATAATCATTTTTAATCATAACGTTTTCATAATCCGCATCGTATGTAATTCCGCCTGCCGCAACTATAACATTTGATAGAATCGGGGTTTTTCTTTCTATAAAAGCCTCAGGTTTTGCCAAATATGCGGATTGGTTTGTAATAGTGCTTAATTCATAACTTCCCGGATTTAAAACAGCGCCTGATATATAGACAATGAATGGTCTTGACTGGACTAATTTTACTGTTATTTCGGGATTTATAAGATATTCGCCATATTTATTAATTATTATTTCTCTTACTGCATCGATGCTTTTACCTGCAACAGAAAAGCTTCCAAGATAAGGAATTGATACCTTTCCGTCTGGCTGAACCCTTACTTCTCCTGACAATTGCGGCACATTGTAAATTTCTATGCTTATAATATCGTTTGCTCCGAGAATATATTGTCTTGAAGTCAGGTTTTTCGACTGATTAAACTCTTCCATCGGGGGTAAATAATCATTTTTTTCTACCGCAGTTTTTTCTATAGTATTGGCAAAACCTGTTGTTTGAAGGCATAACAACAAAATAAACGCTCCAAACAAACATATATATAATTTTTTAAACAATTTATTCATTAAAAAACCTTTAAGTTAAGTCAAAAGTTATCTATCAAAAAAAAAATTAGATCAAAACACGCTAAATCCAAATATTTCTTTAGATTATAACAGAATTTCCATTATCCTTTAATAAAATATTTACGAAAAATCATCTAAAAAGACTATAATAGTTGCAAAAGTAAATATATTGATCTTAAAAAGAAATCGGGAAATAAAAAATACGATTTTTGTAAAACCTTAATTGTTTGAAAACCTGTTTAGATTGGCATTATTCTCTTTTTATGCGGCATCCCTGCCAAAAAGCACTACGGGAAAGGTTTTTAAAATAATTTCTATATCTTTTAAAAGATTCCAATCTTTATTGTAATTTATTTCCAGTTCTACAACTTTATCAAAATTTTTAATAGTAGACCTTCCATTAACCTGCCATGGACCGGTAAGTCCCGGGGTGCCGTTAAATCTTAAATAGTGCCAGTCTTTGTATTTTTCGACTTCACGAGGAATTGGCGGTCTAAATCCCACAAGGCTCATTTCGCCTTTTAATACGTTAATAAGCTGAGGAAGCTCATCAAGACTATATTTTCTTATAAACTTGCCTACTTTTGTTACTCTTGGGTCATCAAACATCTTAAACATAAAGTCATTTGTTTGATTATATTTTATTAATTCTCCAAGTCTATCTTCAGCATTTTTGTACATGCTTCTGAATTTATAAATTTCAAATTCTTTTCCGTGTTTACCCATTCTTTTCTGTTTAAATAAAACGGGACCTTGCGATTCCAGTTTTATTGCAAGAATTATAAGCAATAATACAGGTGATATAAGAATTAAGCCGAGAATAGTTCCGACTATATCAATAGCCCTTTTAATAAACCACTGTACAGGTTTTTCTTCGGATACATTTTTTTTGAAATAAAATTCAATACTAAATGCCGAGTCTTTTTTATACGCTGTTTCTAAACGCTCAATAATAGAGCCTGCTATATTTTGAGGTATTTGCAACCTCTCACTTACTGCCATCTTGACCTCTTCAAATTTAAATTATTAATTGCCTCTGTCTAGTATCTGCCTATTCTATTTTTTTTAGCTTGAATTTTTAAAATTTCTATTATGATTTTAATTCTAATATAAAAACGCATCTGTCAATAGAGAAATTAACTATTTAAATAAAAATCTTAATATAAATTCACAATAAGTTTTCGTTAATTTGTTAAAAAGTGGATATTTACCAAGCCTACGCCGACCTGCTGGTGGCGCAGGTTTGGTGGAGTATTGCTGGCGTTTTGCCTTCGGAGCATGAATGAGTTAAAACTCCCGCTTGCGCTACAAAACGCCAGCAAATTAAGGATTTACAAAAAGTTATCTATATTTGAATTTATAAAATAAAATGACCGAATTAAAAAACAGTGATAATGCATTTGCAATTATCACTGGATAGGATGTTATTAAAATTCCGTATATTAACCACATAAATATTCCAAGTGTAAGTAAAATTACCATTATCATGGAGAGATCGCCTGTGGATTTTGATTTTACAACCTTTATCATTTGTGGAATAAACGATGTGGTTGTCAGAAAAGCCGCTAATATGCCTATTATTGTAACAAGTTTCATCTCTAAATTAGTCGGATTAATGCCATTTCTGCATTATCGCCGCGTCTAAAACCTGTTCTGAATATTTGCGTATAGCCGCCGTTTCTTTCTTTATTTTTCGGACCTATTTCAGAAAATAACTTTCTAAGAACTGTAACTTTAAGCGATTTTTCATCCTTTTCTTCGGCAGTTTCAGTTTCATTTAAAATTTCCTGATCATATATCAATGCCGAAGCTAATCTTCTGGCATGAAGATCGCCTTTTTTCGCAAATGATATAATTTTTTCTGCATAAGATTTTAAGGCTTTAGCCTTTGTCATTGTTGTCTGGATTTCTCCATGCATAAACAATGATGTTGCCAGCGATCTTAATAAAGCTTTTCTCTGGTCCTGAGGTCTTCCTAGTTTTTTGACTTTTTTCTGGTGTCTCATTTTGTTTTATCCTTAAATAGTCGATTATTTTAATTATTCATCTATCTCAACGCCTTCAGGATTTGGCTTAAGCTTTAAGCCGAAGGCTGTTAGTCTTTCTATAACTTCGTCTGAAGATTTTTTGCCGAAATTCTTAATATGAAGCAAATCATGCTCTGATTTTAACAAAAGTTCTTCAAGAGAATTTATACTTGCTCTTTTCAGGCAGTTATAAGCTCTTACGGAAAGATCGAGTTCTTCAATTCCAATTGTTGGCGTTTGTTCTTTCGGCTCTTCTTCCTCGACACTTGGTTGAGGTCCCGCAAGGCTTACCTGTCCGGTAAGATTAGCTATTGGAAGGAAATGCTCTATCAGTAAATTTGAAGCCTGGCTTAATGCGTTATTGACTTCCATGCTTCCGTTAGACCATACTTCCAGTATTAGTTTATCAAAGTCTGTAACTTCTCCAACACGAGTGTTTTCTACTTTATAGCTTACTTTTTTAATCGGCATAAACACTGCGTCGATAGGAAGCATATCTATTGATTTGCTTGCCTGAAATGAATGCATGTTATCTGTTGTTATGTATCCTTTGCCTGTTTCTACAATAATATCGGCATGAAGACTTCCGCCATCAGAAATATTGCAAATTATCCAGTCAGGGTTAATTATCTTAACTCCTGACGGCAATTGAATATCTCCCGCATAAACAGGACCGGGTTTATCAACATCAATTCTTAAATTTTGCGGCTCAGGGCTTTCACTTTTTACAACCAAACCTTTTATGTTTAAAAGTAAATCCGTAACGTCTTCGCTTATACCCGGTATTGTTGTATATTCATGGGTTACGCCCTCAATTCTTGCCGCTGTAACAGCAGCTCCTTCCAGACTTGACAATAAAACTCTTCTTAAAGAGTTTCCTATCGTCGTTCCGTATCCTCTTTCCAGCGGTTCAATAATGAATTTGCCATATATTGTTCCATCGGAATCAGTTGTTGTATTTACGCACTTTATTGTTAAATCCATCGGTTATTACAACCTCCTAAATCATAAAATCTACTTGGAATAATACTCTACTATCAAATGTTCTTTAATTGTCGGGTCAATCTCTTCTCTTTCAGGAAGCGCATTTACCCTTATTTTTAAATTATTTTTATCAACGGTTAACCATTTTACTTCCGGCGTTTCAGCAAGTGTTTCAGTGATACTTTTAATCAAATCAGAGCTTTTCGCTTTAACTGAAATTTCATCGCCAGGTTTTACTTTGTAAGATGGAATATCAACTGTTCTACCGTTGATTACAAAATGTCTGTGTCTGATAAGTTGTCTTGACTGCTTACGACCTGCCGTTAAACCCGCGGCGGCAACTACGCTGTCAAATCTTGATTCAAGAGTCTGTAAAAGAATTGAACCTGTAACTCCACTTTTTCTTGACGCAAATTGATAATATCTTGCAAATTGTTTTTCAGACACAAGATATGTATGACGAACTTTTTGTTTTTCTCTTAAATGAACCGCATATTCTGAAAGTTTTTTTCTGTTTTGTCCATGCTGTCCTGATCCATAAGGTCTTTTAGTTACGGAACATTTAACAGAATTGCATCTTGTTCCTTTTAAAAACAGTTTTTTGCCTTCATTTCTGCATATTTTACAAACTGATCCTGTATATCGCGCCAATTTTTGACTCCTTTTTAGTTTAGATTATTATAGTAATTTTTGTTTAACGAGCATGCCTCGTTTTTATTAAAATAATTTAATTATACTCTTCTCTTTTTAGGTGCTCTGCAACCGTTGTGCGGTATTGGAGTAACGTCTTTTATAAGTGTGATTTCAAGTCCGGCTGATTGAAGCGATCTGATTGCTGTTTCTCTTCCTGAACCAGGACCTTTTACATATACTTCAACCGTTTTCATTCCGTTTTCTCTTGATTTCTTAGCCACAGCTTCCGCCGCTGACTGAGCTGCAAAGGGAGTGCCTTTTCTTGCTCCTTTAAATCCACAGCTTCCTGCGCTTGACCAAGCAACCGCATTACCCATAAGGTCTGTTGAAGTAACTATTGTATTATTAAAAGTTGACTGAATGTGTACTCTACCCTGAAAAACGTTCTTTTTTTCTTTTTTCTTGGTTTTTACCTTTGGTTTTGCCATAATTAGCTATATGCTCCTTAAATTATTTTGTTACTTTTTTCTTTCCTGCAATAGGTCCTGACTTCTTGCCGCGTCTTGTTCTTGCATTGGTTTTTGTTCTTTGACCTCTTACAGGCAGATTTCTACGGTGTCTTATGCCTCTGTAAGAATTTATCTCGCTTAATCTTTTTATATTACTCGCTTCAGTTCTTCTAAGATCGCCTTCAACCTGATAGTCTTCCAGAATAGTTCTTAATCGGTTAATTTCTTCTTCCGTAAGATTATCAGACCTTGTGCTTTCTGAAATTTTGCATTTTCCCAAAATTTCTTTTGATAAAGCAGGTCCAATACCGTATATATATGTTAAAGCAATAATCATTCTTTTATTTCTTGGAAGATCAACTCCGGCTATTCTTGCCATTAATTACGTTCTCCTTTTTCCTTTTCTATTCTATTTTTAAGGTCTATCTTATTTTTATATTAAATATAGAAATCTCTTCGTAAAGCATAAACTACTTAAAAAACGAAAATATTTCAAGTAATTTCATAAAAATAAATTCAAATATGAAATTAAATTAAATATTTTATCCCTGTCTTTGTTTATGTTTAGGATTTTCGCAGATAACAGCTACTTTTCCTCTTCTTTTTATTACTTTACAATGATCGCAAATTTTTTTGACCGATGCTCTTACTTTCACCGTTTTATCCTCTTTCAGTTATTTTAATCTGTATATTATTCTGCCTCTTGTAAGGTCATAAGGCGTTAATTCAACTTTAACTTTATCTCCGGGAAGGATTTTTATGAAATTTTTTCTTATTTTGCCTGAAATATGAGCAAGAACCATATGTTCATTTTCCAGTTTTACTCTAAACATGGCATTAGGAAGCGATTCAATTATTGTTCCTTCAAATTCTATAGTTTCTTTTGTCATTTATACCTCAAAAAAGCATGTTTATTAACACCCTTATTATGATTCTACACAGAACATGTTATTTGACAAGTTATATCAACAAAATTATTTCTATTTAATTTTATAAAGGTCTTTTTTTTCCGGCAAACGGTAACAATTCTGATCATCACCGATATATGACCGTTCAAATCCAACACGGGTCATTAATTCGCTTATACCACATGCTCCGTTTCTTTGCGGCGATTTGTCATACAATCTAAACAAATCGGTATCAAATTCTCCTGTAACAACCATAGAACCTTTAGGCAAGTTTTCAGCCAGATTTAAAGCCAGCTTCATCTGATTTTCTGCCGGTTTAATATAGGGCCAGGCGTTTCTAAACATTACAACGCACTTTCCTTTTCCGAAAAAATCTTTTTTTGTCGCATCTTCAGTAATATCCGCCTTGCGAAAATCCACAAGATTAGTTAATTTAGGCGAAACGGTATAGCCGGAAAGGTTAGAAGAAGGTAAAAAATACTCTTTAAAATTATTTTCCCCCATAAATTCCTTTAATTTTTCGGTATCGTCATATATTATGTCATTATGGGTTGTAACCGTAGAAATTTCCCCTGTTTTACATCTTAAAACCATTGCTGAATCAATATCTGAAGCAATAAATCTGAACTTTTTAAGCTTTCCATAATCAAAATTTGAAGCTTTTAATATGCCAAGCATTGTGGAATAGACTTCGCCGCCGTCAGAACATGCGCTAATATGAATATTACAGCCGTTTGGAAACTCTTTAAGAAGGATATTTCCATAAGCATTCCAGTTCATATCCTCTCTTAAAATTCGGGAATTATTTTTATACCTGAGTTTTCCTGATTGGTCATAAACATCTCTCATAATTGTGCCAAAAGGAATTTTATCTTTAAAACCCTTGTTATTACTGACAATAATGCTATTATGCATATTATTAATATTACCAATAGAACTGTTTATCATTTTTTCTCATTTTTAAAATTTTAAAAATTACTCATCTGTTTTAACGCATCAAAAAAAATAAAATTGCCCAAAAAAGTATTAAAATTATAATTAAAATATGATTACCAAGTTAAAATTTTTATTGCTATTTATAATTTTAATACTTTTATTGTTTTTCTGGGGAAATATAATTGCTGCGCTTATTCAACAACAGCAGGATTCTTTAGAAATTAAAACCGGTAATTTGCCTAAAAATACAGATGTTTTGCAAAATAAAATTCCTGAAAAAAAGACAGGGTCTATTACAGATGAATTTGTAGTCTATAATTTTAATTCAAAAAAATACCATAATCCGAATTGCAAATTTGCAAAAAAATGCGTCAAAAACTGCAAAACAATAAAAAAACAAGATTTACCGAAAGATGCCCAATATTGCGGTTATTGCAAGATTAATTTCCCTTTAAAGCAAGATAAACAAACCGTTAATAAATTAGTTTCTTCTAAGAAGAAAGTAACGACAGAGATTAAAACGCAATTAAAACCGGAAAATAAAATTACTGAATCACTTATGCCTGATACAAGCTCTGAATTTATTGATGTGTATTTTATAGACCCTCTAAAATACGCAAAACCCGCTGATTATTGCCGAACTGCCGCATGCCGGGCTCTTTTGAAAGAAATTAATAATGCAACTGAAAGCATTGAATTTGCTGTTTCAGGAATACAAGGACAGCCGGAAATATTTAATGCTCTTGTTAATGCGAAAAAACGAGGCGTTAAAGTATTGGGCGTAACTGATATGACAAAACAGGGGATAAATTTTTACAGTGATACCATCCATTTAAAAGAAGCCTTAGGCGAAATAATATCTGATAACAGCGCTTATAATGTCGGAAATATGCCGGATCATAAATATTCTTACGAAAACGCATTAATGCACAATAAATTTTTCATATTTGACAGAAAAAAGACCTGGACAGGTTCGACAAATATAAGCAGCACCTGCTTGGGCGGCTATAATTCAAATGTAAGCGTTTTAATAAAATCTGCGCCTATCGCTGAAATATACTCACAGGAATTCGAACAGATGTATAACAAGGCGTTTCATTCAAACAAACAAGCGATTGAGAACAATGAATATATAAAATTGCCTGATAATACAATAATATCCGTTTATTTTTCCCCTAAACACAAATATTCAATTGATAGAATTATAAATTTAATCAATAATGCCAAAACCTATGTATATGCGCCTATTTTCTTTTTAACGCGGGACGATATAGCAAAAGCCCTTATAAATGCTAAAAACAGGGGTTGTGATGTAAGGGTGATTCTTGACGCAACCTGCGCCAGGTTAGATTACAGCAAACATAAATACTTAAGATCAGAAAAAGTACAGGTCAAAACAGAAAACTTTGGCGGTAAAATGCACATGAAATCAGGAATTATAGATGATAAATTCCTGATATTAGGCTCTATGAACTGGACAGGGAGCGGGGTTTCAAAAAATGACGAGAATACGCTTATTATAGAAAATAATATCCTTGCAAAGGCTTATAAGATGCATTTTTTGTATCTATGGAATAATATTCCCGAAAAATTTTTAAATTTTGACCCCAAGCCTGAAAGCCCTGACAGCACAGGCTCATGTAATGATGGAATAAACAATGACTATGATGATTCTATGGATGTGGATGATTATGATTGCAAAATACAATCAAATAAATAAAAGACAGCTTTTATAAGCCCTTAATTTGCGGGAGTTTTGGCTTTGCCAAAACTCCCGCAATACCCTTACTCAGCCCGCGCTGCCCTGCGGGCGGCGCGGGCTGTAACTATCAGCTTTTTAGTAAGTTTACGAAAATTTATTGAAATTTAAATAAAAATTTAAACCTTTGGAATAATACAAAATTTCTTTTTTAAATCCATGGAATGATGTTTTAAAAGTAAATTTCGCTGAAAATTAATATATAAATAATAAAATTATGTATAGATGCTGGAGGGTAATAATGGATAAATTTACATCAGAATTTGAAAGAGTTTTAACAGACAAATCAGATAAATTTACTATTGGACAACTTTGGGAAAACCAACCTCCTGTAATGCACTGGTGTCTTGGATTAACCAGTTTAAGTTTTGGTTTTATCTATTTGTTTTTGTTTACAATGCTTTAAAATTAGAAATCGGCTTGGAGGTTTCAACAAAACACATATTAAATCCTTAAATAGCGGGCGTTTTGGCAAAGTCAAAACGCCCGCTATTTCTTAATCAACCCGCTCCGCCCAAAGGGCGGAGCGGGTTGTAGATATTCGCTTTTTATACCAGAATGAGTTTATTTTTATTTGAAGTTAAGGTTTATTATCATTTTATACACACGGGTTTTTCTTTGTGATATATATTCATATTAAGAAAAAATATATTATACTAAACGACAAAACTAATTAACATGAATTGTTTGCGGGATAATGGGGAAACCCCTTTAAATGTAAACATATTAATGAGTTTTATTGTAATATACTAAACGACAAAACTAATTAACATGAATTGTTTGCGGGATAATGGGGAAAACTCTTTAAATGTAAACATATTAATGAGTTTTATTTTAATATACTAAACAGCAATTTAAGGAAGAAATTAATGTTAATAAATCAAATAAGACAACAGCCAACAATACAAACTCCTTTAACGCAACAGAATTCTTTTAAAAAAATCTATTCTCCCAAAAAAGAAGCGTCTTTTGACGGATATACAAAAATAGAACCCGCAGGCGTTATGATAAAGCATCCTTTGCTTCGTAAATTAATGTTCGCAATAATGAGCAGAATTCAAATGAGCCCTTTTACTAAAGGACTTAATATTAAAGCGCAAAAAGAAATAGAAATTCCAAATTTTTATACTAAACAAAAAGTTGCCGCAACTAAAATACAAGGCAAAATTAATCCTGAAGAACTTAAACTGATTTTTAGCTCTGAATCAACTAAACAACCTTATGTTGCAGGAGCGCAGGAATTTTTAAAATCGGGGTTTGCAGATAAAATTCTGCAAGGTTACGAAAAATCAATTTTTTAAAATTTAAATTCCCGAATAATGTCAAAATATGAGCATATTCTTTTTAGAAGTTTTCGTTAATTTGTTAAAAAACTAATATCTATAGCCAGCGCCGCCCTGCGCAAGGGTATTGCTGGGGTTTCGGCTTCGTCGAAACCCCAGCAAATTAAAGACTTACAAAAATCATCTTTCTCTCTTCTTCTAAAATTAAGAAATATGTTCCTTTATTTCTGAAGGTAATTGTTTTGTGTCAATTTTAATTCCAGGACCCATTGAACTGGCAAGATAAACTGATTTTAAATAAGAGCCTTTAGCGGCGGAAGGCTTTGCTTTAATGATTGCGTCAGCAAAAGCTATAAAATTTTTCATAAGAGCTTCTTCGGTAAAACTCATTTTTCCAAGCGGAACATGAACCATGCCTTGTTTATCGGCTCTAAATTCAACACGTCCTGCTTTAAGTTCATTTATAGCATTTTTTATATCAAATGTAACTGTTCCGGCTTTTGGGTTTGGCATAAGTCCTTTTGGACCGAGAACTTTGCCAAGTTTACCAAGCAATCCCATCGCATCAGGAGTTGCAACAAGTTTATCAAATTCAAACCAGCCGCCCTGTATTTTATCAACGAGGTCTTCTGCTCCGACATAATCTGCGCCTGCTAATTCTGCTTCTTTAATTTTTTCGCCTTTTGCCACTACTGCAATTCTAACTTCTTTGCCTGTTCCCGACGGAAGAACTACAGTGCTTCTGACCTGCTGGTCAGCATGTTTTACTTCAATACCCAATCTCATGTGAGCTTCCAGCGTTTCGTCAAACTTTGAGAGTTTTTTGCTAACTTTTTTAAGCGTTTCAATTGCCATTTTACCTGTACAAGGCTGTTCAACGTCTTCAAGCAATTCTAAAATCTGCTGTTGTCTTTTTGTAATTTTTGCCATTTTCTTCTCCTTTGTGGTCATAACGGATTTTTCCTGCCACGTTAATAATTACTTATTTATTTTATAATAAAAATTTAAAAAAAAAAGAATGATTAGTTTACAAATTATTATTTTAACCTTTAAGGTCTAATGCGCAGGCGCATGGGTCAGACTTGCAAAAACCAAAAGTGTCCCCGTTTAATTTTTTGCCTTCGGAAGCTGCAATTAAAGCTTTATAATTTTCTACGGGACGCCCGGGAACAGATATCATTGCCGCAGGGATGCCTTCCTGCGGATTTGCAAGAAATACTGTATACGGAATTAATTTATCCTCTTCCTGTTTTTCCATTAAAATAGCCGCAGAAATCATTTTGGGATTAGTTATTACATATTCTGCCCTAGTATCACAGTTTTTTATCGCTATAGCTCCATCCGGCATTTCCTCAAAAACAGTTTTACAATGTCCAAAAGCAGGTTTTATAGATGAACAGGAGTGATGATTTTTAAAATTCACAGAATTTAGCATAAAAATTTTTCCTTTTTAAAATGTATAGATATATAGACATTTGTAAAAAAAAAAATTGATATATAGAATTGTAAAAAATTATAAAGATATAGTGATCTTCTGTACTAGCAGGCAAAACCTGCTAGTTACACGTCTTTTATATTAAACAATTCCTTCTTTTATTGCTTTTACAGCAGCCTGGGTTCTATCATCAACCACAAGTTTCTGAATAATGTTACAAACATGAGCTTTTGCTGTATGCTCGCTGATTTTAAGCAAATCAGCGATTTCATTGTTTGATTTACCGTCTACCACAAGCTTTAAAACTTCAAATTCTCTTTCTGTAAGATTTGCATGGTCTGCTTTAAAGGTCGCCCTTGTGTAAGGTCTGTTATTACTGTGTAAAATAGTTTTTTTTTGCGTGACAATTCTTGCTACAGCCGGATCAAGCCAAAAGGCTCCCTGATTTACCGTTTGAATAACACTTACAAGATGTTCAGTTTTTATATCTTTCATTGCATAAGCGCTTGCTCCCGCCGCAAGAGCTTCCAACACTTCTTTTTCATCAGTATGAGAAGTGAGAATGATAATTTTTATATCGGGATTTGATTCCTTAATTCGCCTTGTTGCTTCTATTCCGGAGAATACAGGCAGACCTATGTCCATTAAAATAATATTAGGCTTTAATTCCCGCGCAAGTTTGACGGCTTCTTGTCCGTCTTCCGCTTCTCCTACTATTTCAAGATTCAAGTATTCTTCAAAAATCGCTTTTAACCCCACTCTCAATAATTTATGATCTTCTACCATCAGCAATTTTATTTTTTCCGTCATCTCCCTTCCTCCCCCCATGATTATGGTTTTATTAAATAATTTTAGATTATTCAATATTAACCCTTTATAAAATAATGATTCATCGCCCATATTTCTAATATTGTCATCTTAATACCAATCATTAAAAAAAAATTCTTTTGTTTTTAAAGGCGCCCTTCTGTTATTCTATATTTATAATTATAAATTTAGGTTAGAAAATTAAAAAATGAACAATAACAAACAGGAAAATTATGGATTTAAGTTTCAACTTGATGATTTTCAGGTTCAAGCTATTTCTTTTATAAATAATCAAAAAAGCGTTGTGGTTTGCGCTCCTACAGGCGCAGGCAAAACAGTTATTGCCGAATACGGAATTATGAAAATATTACAAGAAGGCAAAAGATTGTTTTATACAACCCCGCTTAAAGCTTTAAGCAATCAAAAATTCCATGATTTTTCGGCAGCTTATGGAGAAGAAAAAATAGGGCTTTTAACAGGCGATATTTCAATAAACAGAGATGCTCAAATTGTCGTCATGACAACCGAAGTGTTCAGAAATATGCTCTATGGAACAAATTTGGGACGGGTGGAAGAAAATCTTAAAAACGTAAGTTATGTTGTCCTTGACGAAGTTCACTACATGAACGATGAGCAAAGAGGCACTGTGTGGGAAGAAAGCATAATTTATTGCCCAAGTTCCATTAATATAATCGCTCTTTCCGCTACAATTTCTAACGCATTAGAACTTACAGACTGGATTAATGAAGTTCACGGCGAAACTTATCTTATAAACAGCGACTTTAGACCTGTTCCGTTAAGACATTTTTATTTTTCCCCATCGCAGGGAAATGATATTTTACCGCTGTTTTCTTCTGATAATCAGTTAAATAAGAGAATTAAACCTGAAAAAAAGATTAACAGACATATAAAAAATCAGCAAAAAGAAGAAAAACCCCATGTTAAGCTTATAAAAGCTCTTAATGACAAAGATATGCTTCCTGCCATTTATTTTGCGTTCAGCAGAAAGCGTTGTGATACCTATATCAAAGATTGCGCAAATTTAAAGCTTCTGAATCACTTTGAAGAAAGACGTCTTGCGCAAATAATTGATGAATACATTTTGGAAAATCCGTATCTGGCAAAAAACAAACAGCTGGAATATCTGTACTCCGGAGTTTCTGCGCATCATGCCGGACTTTTGCCCGGATGGAAAGGTTTAATTGAAAAACTTTTTAAACAGGGATTGATAAAAGTTGTTTTTGCGACAGAAACGCTTGCAGCCGGAATAAACATGCCGGCAAGAACAACTATAATCAGCTCTATAAGCAAAAGATCGGATGAAGGACACAGGGTTCTTACTCCCAGCGAGTTTTTACAGATGTCTGGACGCGCAGGAAGAAGAGGCATGGATGAAGTCGGATTTGTTGTAACGATAGGCGATTCTTATCATAACCCCGAAGAAATCGCTGAACTTGCTTCTTCCGTAGCGAATCCTCTGGAAAGCAGGTTTACGCCAAGATATTCTATGGTCATGAACCTTCTTCAAAGATTTTCTATAGAAGAATCACGGGAACTGATACTTAAAAGTTTTGGCTATCATACTTCCATAGAGCGGCTTTACCCTTTAAACGCCGAACTTGAAAATTTATCAAAGGTTATTCATAATATTACTAATTTTGATTGTCCGTATTCCCTTACCTCAGCGGATATAAACGAATATAACAAAAATAAAAACCTGTATATTCAATACAGAAAAACGGCTAAAGCTTTAAAAAGAGATGCTATGGCTGTAGGTAAGGATTTTACTCCTGAACTTGAGGAGTATGAAAATAAAGCAAAAGAATTTGAAAAGTTTGTAACAAATTCGAAATGCAATTTGTGTAAACGCTATAAAAAACATATCGGCGGGCTTGATATTCTGCCAAGATTTGAAAAGAAGTATAAAAGAATAAAAGATGCCTTTGAATATGAAAAAGATATTTACTGGAGGCAGTTTTTGAACCTTATGAAAGTTGCGGAAAAAACAGGACATCTGGAAAACAATTATCCTACTGAAAAGGGTTTAATGACCGCTACTGCAAGGGTTGAAAACGAGATTTTCTTTGTAGAGCTCCTTACAAGAGGAATTCTTGACGATTTATCTTATTCCGAGCTTGCCGCTATTATATGCGCTATTGTTACGGAAGAATCCAGAGCGGAGTTTTATAAGAAATTCAGGAATAGCCAAAAAGTGAAAAAAACCATTTATGAATGCGAAGACTTAATGAGAAAGTTGTGGAGAATACAGCAGGAGCATAATGTAGTTGTGCCGATTAACTTAAATTCAGATTACTCGGCGTTTATAGAAAATTGGGCTCTGGGTCTTGATTGGGATGAGCTGATTGAAGGCTCTGAAGTAAGCGAAGGCAACCTTGTGAGAATATTTAAACGGACTATAGACGTTCTAAGACAGATTACAGTTATTTCAGGGGTAAATCCCACTCTTGCAAAAACGGCAAGTATGGCTATTGAGTGCATAAACAGGGACCCTGTGTCTGATATTTTTTAGTTTCAACACGGAGGAATTCAAATAAAAATGCAAAATTATATTCAATTTTTAAGCGTATGGTTTGTAAACAAAGGAATTCCCATATTATTTATAATTACGATTTCAATTATTCTGTTGAAAATTATTAATCTTTTTTTAGAAGAATATTTCAACAGAATAATACGAATAAAAGACGACGAAGAGCTTGAAAAAAGACTTAATACATTAAAATTAACGCTTAAATCCATAATTGATCTGGTTATTATAGCTGTGAGCTTCACAATTGCGCTAAGCAAGCTTGGTATAGAAATTGGACCTATCCTTGCGGCGGCTGGAGTTTTAGGAATTGCTGTCGGATTTGGAGCCCAGAGAGTTGTAGAAGACATTATAATGGGCTTTTTTATCCTTGTAGAAGATCAGATCAGGGTTGGCGATGTTGTACAAATCGGAGATAAAAGCGGTACGGCAGAAAAAGTTGATCTTAAAATGGTTGTTTTAAGAGATTTTTCAGGAAATGTTCATTATATAAGAAACGGGAAAATTGATATTATAACGAACATGACTAGGGATTATTCTTACTACGTCTTTGATATAGGCATTCCATATCAGGAAAATATTGATTCTGCAATTGATATTGTAAAACAGATCGGCAAAGAATTTATCAATGATGATAATTTCAAGGATGATATTCTAGAACCCGTTGAAATATCAGGAATTGACAGGCTTGATAAATCCGTTATTACCATAAAAGGCAGAATTAAAACAAAACCTGCGCAAAAATGGCTGATTGGACGTGAATTTAACTACAGATTAAAGAAAAAATTTGATGAACATAAAAAAGAAGTTCTTTTTTCTCATGATACAACCGAAATGGGGAGAGTATAAACGATGTTAAATATTGAAAAAGACGTGAAAATAATCGTAACCGACTTTGACGGAGTATTAACAGACGGATTTGTATATTTTTCCTCTGTTTCTGACGAAGAAATAAAAAAATTAAGTTTTAAAGACATAATGGGAATTTCTATTGCGCTTAAAAACGGTTATAAGGTCGCAATAATTTCAGGAGAAAAGAATTATATAATAGACAGATTAGCCGCAAAATTCAATCTTGAAGATGTACATCAAGGCATAAGAGATAAATTTTCTGTTTTAAGAAGCATTTCTGAAAAGTATAATATTCCTTTATCCGAAATTTGTTATATTGGCGATGATATAAACGATATTTCCGCTCTTGAGAGCGCAGGAGTTGCCGTAACTGTTCCTGATGCGAACTACAAAGTCAAAAAAATCCCGAATATATTAATTTCAACGGCGAATTCAGGAAACGGCGTTTTTCGGGAAGTTATTGATTCACTTTTGGCTAGATGATTTTTGATTGGTATGATGATTATTTTTACAGATCAATATATATAAAACTTAAAATTAAATTAAATTAGGTTTAAACTAATTCTAAAATCCGATATACTTATATAATATTTAAGCAAAAGTAATTATTTATATGAGATAAAGGCAGAAATAAAATTACATAGCTGTATAATGATTTTTAGTTTAACAGGAGGAAATATATGCAAATCACTCTTAACGGGAAAAATATCGACGTTACAAACGCCCTAAAAGATTATGTTAATGAAAAATTTGACAGAATTTTAAAACACAACGGTCAAATAATGAACTTAAAAGTAACTCTTAATGTTAACAAAAATCCGAGCGTTAAAAATAACAATACCGCAGAAGTAACATGCTTTTTAAACGGTTCTGTAATTAAAATAAAAGAAGACGCTGAAACGATGTATGCCGCAATAGACCTTTTATCTGACAGATTAGACAGACAGGTCAGAGAAATAAAAGAAAAACTTATAAATAAAACAAAATCCACAAATGAATCAATTAGAACAAGCGGCGCAGAAGAAGAACTTATCGAAGAAACAGAAGAAGAGGAAGAAGAAGCCGTAGCAAGCAATATCGAATAATAAAAATCAGAGCGTTTTTAAAAATAAATGAAAACAGCTGTATTAAAAGATCAATCTAAAAAACTTTATATTGAAGACATGCTTATTCCGAAGCCGGATAAAAACGAGCTTTTGATAAAGGTTGCGGCATGCGGTTTATGTCATACAGACCTGCATTATTTGGACCATGGCGTCTCTACGTTTAAAAAACCGCCTGTAATCCTGGGACATGAGGCAACAGGCATTGTAATGTCAGGCGGCGAAGTTTTTAAAGAAGGCGACAGGGTTCTTTTACCGCCTGTGTTCACCTGTGGAAATTGCAAATTTTGTCTGTCAGAGCGTGAAAACATCTGTCAAAACATGATCATGCTCGGTAATTCCATAGACGGTGCGTTTGCGCAGTTTATAAAAGTTCCCGAAAAAGATGTTATGCTTTTGCCTGATGAAATTCCGCTGGAAGAAGGCTGTATAATCGCTGATGCTATTTCAACTCCTTATCATGCGGTAATTAACAGGGCAAAAGTTAAGCCTTCTGAGCGAGTAATTGTTTTTGGATGCGGAGGCGTAGGCATTAACGTTGTTCAGATTTGCGCAATGCTTAAAGCAGAAGTTATAGCTTGTGATATTGATAATAAAAAGCTGGATATTGCAAAGGAACTTGGCGCAGCGTTAACAATTAATCCGGCGGAAGTTGAGCTGAAAGAGTTTTTAAAACAAAATGGAGGTTTAGTCGATGTTGCGTTTGAAGTTATCGGAAAGCCTGAAACAATTGAAGCGGCGTTTAAAACCCTGAATAAAGCCGGCAGATTATGCGTTATAGGTTATACGAATCAAGAGATAAAAATAAATCCGGCTAAAATCATGTTTTTTGAGCAGGAAATACTAGGTTCTATTGGATGCAGACCTTCTGATTTTCCTAAAATATTTGATTTAATTAAAGATAAAAAGATAAATCTCGACAAACTTGTATCAAACAAGTATAAACTCGATGAAATTAATCTTGCTTTTGAGGAATTAAGGGATTCAAAAGTTTTAAGAAATATTGTCCTGCCGAATGTATAGTTTTTTGTGATTCAACAGCGTTTTTCGAATCAGATCGTTTTTTAAACATATAATAAGAATGTGGCGATTTATCATTAACTTCTTTAAAGTTTTTATCCAGCGGAATAAATTTGTCTAAGGGGATTTGTTGCTTATCTAAAGAAACAAGACGACCAAGACAATCCGGCTCGAGAATAATAACGCTTCCAGGCTCAAAGCTGGGATTATTTGCCAGAGATTCAAAAAGTTCTTTTTTCGCATTGTCTGATAAATGATAAAACGCCCATCTGAAAATTAAAACAGAAGGACCTTTTTTATTTCCCGTAAAATTTTCAGGATTTTTAGCGTCAAGAACCAGATTAGCCTGTTCAAAGTTAACGCAGTCAGCAAGTTTCTTCTTAACGCTATAATAGTTTTCGCCAACATCATTAGTTCTTCTATAATTAAACAATTCATTTAAATCCAAGAAACTTGTATTGGAATATATCTTTTCTTTATCAGAATCATCTATATTTATTTCTCTTTTTTGCGCTTGATCTATTTGTTTTTTCGATAAATCCCTTGCTATTATGGGGAAATATTTTTGCGCCTTTTTTTCCCCAAGCTTATTCATGAGCTTAATTGAAAGACTATATGGCTCTGAGCCGTCTGAACAGGCATAATTATATATTTTAACGCCATCAGGAAATTCCGTTTTTAAATATTTAACGAGCGGATTTGTAAAAACTTCAGCATCCCTGAAAAAATGAGTCAGATTAATTAAATAAGACCAATCCACTCCTTCATCATTAAATTTTAATGTATTTCTTTCGGTTTTATCAAAAGTTGATCTAAAAGAAATTTCCTTATTTGCTTTGAAGGAATTTGTTTTGTGGGTATTATAATTAGGATAAGGATTAACTAAGCTGATATTCATTATGTCTTCCTTTTTAATAAAAATATGCTTATATAAAATAGCTGAATACAAAAAATTGCCAAAGGAATAAAAAATGTTTGAATTAACCGTAGAATCGCAATTTTCATCTGCGCACCATCTTCTTAACTACGAAGGCAAATGCGAAAATGTACACGGTCATAACTGGAAAGTTGAAGTTATGATTGAAGGAGAACACCTTGATAAGTCTGGAATGCTTATAGATTTCAAGATTATAAAACAACTTCTCAATGAAGTGTTGGAAGAACTGGATCATAAGGATTTGAATAATCTTGATGCGTTTAAAAACGTAAGTCCCAGCAGTGAAAATATCGCCAGGTTTATTTATTGGGAGCTGAAAGAAAAATTGCCGCAGCTTAAAAAAATTTCTGTATGGGAAACTGAAAAAGCCAAAGCGTCTTATATAGAATAAGAAAGTAATAAAAAAATTTTAACTTGATATAATTAACTCTGCCTGGCGAGTTTTGACGATTTTTATTTTTACCCGATTTTATTAATAATTCTAATTGTAGCATTCTAATATAGAAAAACATATGCTAATGTTGATTTAAATAATACGAAACCTCCAAATCAATTTGGTAGAGATACTTTTATTTTTTATTATAATTTTAATCAAAAAATGTTGACGCCATCAGGTGCATTTAATCATCAAAATACCTGTAATACTTCTAATAATGGTTTTGGTTGCGCGCAACGAATTTTGGCAGAAGGAGCTATTAATTATTAACTTTCAAAGGGGTTAAACAGCTTTAAATTCTCTACTTTCTCGAAATCCTTTGAATTTCTGGTTACAAGAGTGTAATCATGATAAATTGCCGTAGCGGCAATAATTGCATCGCCAAGTTTAATATTGTTTTTCTGTTTTATTTTTATAGTTAAGTCTTTAATTTCGCTATTTAAAGGGTATATGCATGCAAAATCAAGAAATATGCCTGCATCTTTTAAATCTTCTTTTGAAAAATTTTTCCATCCTAAGAACTCAATTTCAGAAATAATGGAAATATTGAAAGATTCGTCGAATATTTTATCGATAACTTCAACGCATTCAGGCGGAAATTCATCCTGAAAGTTATATATTATGATATTTGTATCTATAAGATATCTCTGTCCCATTCTGCCCTTAACTCTCCGGAGATTTTTTCCACATCCAGATTTTTATTTTTCCATATTCCTCGAAAATCCGATGGTTTTAATCTTTTTTTCCTGCGTTTTTGTAGGGACTCAGCAAATTCCAAAACTTTGTTTGCATCTGTTTCATCCAGTTCATTTAAAACTTTATTTAATTTATCTTTAGGCAAACTCATAATAAAAGTTCCTTTTTGAGTAAATTATATTTTTATTTTACCCGATTTTACCAATAATTCCAATTCTATACTCAAATAAAAATAAATTTCAGATTTTTGTTAAATTATTTTTGGGGCAGTATACCTGACAACTAAAAAAGTTTTAAGTAAAAATTTTTTATTATCCTTAATATATTATATTTAATAAGTTGCAACTTGAGTTAAAATAAAATAACAAATTTATTTTAACTAAATTTAAAAAAATGTCAAAAATTTTAATTGTTTGCCGAGATACTCAGATAAATAAAGATTTAACCGACCTTTTAACAGGCGTCGGTTATGAAATTTATTCTTTTTCTGACGATAAAAACGCAATAAATCAGGCGGAAAAAATATGCCCTGATATCGCAATCATTGACACATCAAGCCCTGAAATTAACACCTCCAACATATGCAAGACTTTAAAACTTAAAAACACTACAAATGACACGCAAATTATACTTTTAACTTCGAGCGAGTCCTCTTCAGAAGAAATTTTAGTCGGCGCAGACGGGTATATAACTAAGCCGTTTAATGAAAACATCCTGATTGCAACGGTAAATGCTCATTTAAGAATCAAAAAGCTTTTAGATATTTTGTATACAAATAACAGTGAACTCGCAAAAAGCTTGTACCAACTTAATGTCTTGTATAGCACAAGCTCTCAGCTTGCAGGAACTTTAGATAAAACAAAACTTATCGACATTATGAACACAGGACTTGAAAAAAGCTTGAATTTCTCTCTTTCCCTAGCCCTTATTATCAATGAGCCTGAAGACGCTTCATTAATAATAAATTCAAAATATCCCATATCGGAAAAACTTGAAGAAGCCATTAAACTCAGGGCTCTTGTCGGATATAAAAATCTTTTTGACAATAATAAACTGCCTTTTGATCTTTCGATTAAAAATATTAAGCTACAAAAGAATTTTAAAGAAAACGACGGTCTTGTTGACTTAAATTGCCTGGTTTGGGACAGGCTTTTTGCGCCGATAAGCACTTCAGATCAATTTTTTGGCACAGTTGAAATAATCAGGGAAAATGATTTTACCGGCGAAGACTCAACCTGCTTTCAGACAGTTGTAAAACAGGTTTCCCTGCCGCTTGAAAGCGCATTGTTTTATGAGGAAATAAAAAAGACAAATATTAAGCTTGAAAAGCTTGAAAGACTAAAGTCCGAATTTATTTCAATAGTTTCTCATGAGCTAAGAACGCCTATAACTTCAATAAAAAATTCCCTTGATATGATTTTATCAGGCAGAATGGGCGAAATTTCACCGGTTCAGGATAACTTTCTTACTCTTGCAAAAAGGAATGTAGAGAGATTATCAGGCATTATAAATGACCTGCTTGACTTATCAAAGATTGAAGCAGGTAAAATGGAATACAGATTTGAATCATGCAATATAATTGATCCGATTAAGTTCGTGGTTTCAACATGTGAGAACATGGCGCAAAAGAAAAATATCAGTATTAATTTTGAATTTAATAAACCGGAATATAAAGTATACGGTGATCCAGGTAAAATAGAGCAGATTCTGGCAAATTTAATTTCTAATGCTCTAAAATTCACTGAAGATAACGGTAAAGTAACTATAGGCATTGAAGAAATCAATTCACAATTATTGGATCAGGAATTCATAACTCTATATACAGATGACAAAACAGTTTTAGAAGGGGATTATATTCAGATAAGCGTTAAGGACAACGGAATAGGCATAAAAAAAGAAGACGCGCCTAAAGTTTTTGACAAATTTCAGCAGATAGAAAGCTCCCTGAGCAGGACTGTAGGCGGAACAGGACTTGGATTGCCTATTGCAAAACAGCTTGTGGAAAAGCATGGCGGAAAAATTTGGTTTGAAAGCGAGTTTGGAAAAGGAGCAACGTTTTCTTTTATAATTCCTGTTATGAAAGTTGCCACTTGTGAAATAAAGTCGTAGGATAGTTATATGCGTGAAAATACAAAAAAAACAGTCTTAATAGTTGATGACGAGCCGGATATAGTGGAAACTATAAAATTTTTGCTGGAAAGCGAGGGGTTTAACTGTTTGACTGCTTTTGACGGGGAAGAAGCTCTTAATTTGGCTAAAGAAAAGAAGCCTGACTTGATAATTCTTGACGTTATGCTTCCTAAAATCAACGGATATAAGGTTGCGAGGCTTTTAAAATTTGACGTCAAGTATAAAGATATTCCCGTGCTTATGGTTACTGCAAGGACGCAGGAAGAAGACCGTTTAATAGGCGAAGAAACCGGCGCAGACGAATATATCACCAAGCCGTTTGATATAGAACATATACTTGACAAGATAAATTGCTATTTGAAAAAATAAATTATGCCAAATTATGTTTCAAATAAAACCATAGAAAAATTAAAGTATGACCTTGTCAGAAATAATTTGATTTCTTATGAAAATCTGGCTCAGGCAGAGGAAATTTCAAGAAAAACAACTCGAAATCTTGGTCAGACGATTATAGAAGAAAAATTTATCAGCGAAGAAGACATATTGAAGTTTCTTCAGGACAATTTAGGCATTCCTTATGTTGATCTGAAAGATTATTCGCTTGATGAAAAGTGTCTTTCCTTTATTTCAGTTGAGGACGCTAAAAAATATAAAATACTGCCTCTTTTTAGAATAGAAAACGTTTTAACAGTCGCAATGGCTGATCCGCTTGATCTTTTTGTCATAAATAATCTTGTAAAATGCGTTAAATGTGATATAGAGCCGATAATTTGCTCTGAAAGATTGATTTTAGAGTTTATCGAGAAATATTATTTAAAACCGGAAAATAAAAATGCAGGATGTAAAGAGTGTGTAAATAGGGATTGGCGGGAAGAATTAGACGAAGAATTCCCTGATATTAACCATGCAGAGAAAATAATAAATTCAATTATTATACAGGCATTGCGGGAAAATGCTTTTGAAGTAATTTTTGAAAATAACAGAGGCGCTTTAAAGGTTAAATTTAGAAAATCATCAGTAATAGAGCATAAAGGAGATATTCCTGTACTGCTTTCTTCTTTGTGCGTTTCGCATATAAAAATTATATCAGGTCTTGATCCTTCTGTTACGTCTTTTCCTCAGCTTGGAAAGTTTAATTTTGCTGATGATCTTGATGATGTAACCGCAATAATCAGCTGTTTCCCTTGCAATTCCGACGAAAGGATTGTTATAAAACTTTATAGCCCTCCAAAAACTGTTCAGGAATTACCGATACCGGATGATTACAAGGATATAATCCTTAAAAGCCTTGAAAAACCGGGGATTATTCTTATTTTAGGCGAAGAATTAAGCGGAAAAAGCTTTTTAGCATACACTCTTTTAAATTCTGTTGATTCTGAAAATAAAAATGTTATGACAGTTGAATCTATTGTGAAATATAATTTACAGGGCATAAATCAATGTGAATTAAACGAAAAAATAGGGTTTTCAGCCAAAAAAGCATTGAAATATATTGATTTTAATACGCCTGACATTGTTTATGTAGAGGAAATCCTTTCAGGGAAATTAACAGAGTATGTTTTAAACTTGGCAAAATCAGGTAAAATAGTAATAACCGAAGTAAACTCAGCTACATTTGAAGGTATGAAAGAAATTTTTACTCCTGATGAGCTTAAAGCCTTTCAAAATCATTTAAATTGCGTTATAAACGTTAAAAAATTAAATGACATAAGTGTTATACCAATCCAAATAAGTTTTCGTTAATTTGTTTGTAATAATAACGAAAAATAAGATTAAGATTGTGTGGCTGGCGGCTTCGCCGCCAGCCACACATAAATATTTTAAAATTCGGAATTATTTTTGAAATTTAGTAGAAAAAGCTGATATCTACAGCCCGCGCCGCCCGCAGGGCGGCGCGGGCTGGGTAAGGGCATGGCGGATGTTTTGCCTTTGGCAAAACATCCGCAAATTAAGGCTTTATACCAAGTTACAATCAAAAGAGCATTATTTTTTGATAAGGGTTTTGCCGGCTACGCCGGCAAAACCCTTATCAACTCTTCTCCCCCTCCCCAAGGGAGGGGGCATGGGGAGGGAGATTTAATACTACATTGATTGCAACTTGGTATTACAAAAATCATCTTTTTCATTTGCCGATTTCTTTTAATGATTAACTTGAATTGCTAAATAAATAATTTTATATTTGGCGTAGCGGCTGGCTTCGCCAGCCGCTACGCCGTTTTAAGGGCATGCGGCTCGCAGGCTTTGCCTGCGAGCCGCATAAAAAATTAAAATAAAA
>Ga0209202_1000404_pt1 | contig 36990 bp, 41 predicted proteins | sample AD_UKC032_MetaG_FD_184416 | JGI IMG/M metagenome (GOLD analysis project Ga0209202, IMG submission 184416) | Active sludge microbial communities of municipal wastewater-treating anaerobic digesters from USA - AD_UKC032_MetaG (SPAdes) (version 2) | ecosystem: Engineered > Bioreactor > Anaerobic >... | reverse complement strand
TGGTCTGGCGCGCCGCCACCTTGAAGGATGCCGGCCGGCCGTGCCTGACCGAAGCCTCGATGGCCAAGATGTTCGCCTCGGAAATGGCCGAGAAGGTCTGTTCCGACGCCATCCAGATCCACGGTGGCTACGGCTACGTCAGCGACTTCCCGGTCGAGCGCATTTACCGCGACGTGCGCGTCTGCCAGATTTACGAAGGCGCCAACGACATCCAGCGCCTGGTGATCGGCCGCGCGGTAGCGGCGTAAACCCATTGCACAATGCTCAAGCAGCAAGGAACCAAAATGCAAAGAATCTGCGTCTTCTGCGGCTCGAACGCCGGCCATAACCCGATCTATCGCGACACCGCCGAACGGGTCGGGCGACTTCTCGCGGCGCGGCGCATCGAATTGGTCTATGGCGGCGGCAACATCGGACTCATGGGCGCCGTTGCCGATGCCTGTCTGGAAGCCGGCGGCACGGTGATCGGCGTTATCCCGCAAGCCCTGACGGGCAAGGAAGTCGCCGGCCGGGCGGTCGATCACCGGGCGCTGACGCGCATGGAGGTCGTCGATTCGATGCACACGCGCAAAGCGCGCATGGCTGAACTGTCCGACGGATTCATTGCCCTGCCCGGCGGCTTCGGCACTTTCGAGGAATTCTGCGAAGTCCTGACCTGGGGTCAGCTCGGGTTTCACGTGAAACCGATGGGCCTGCTTAACGTCAACAGCTTTTACGATCCGTTGCTAACGCTGTTCGACCAGGCCGTCGCCGAAGGTTTTTTGCGCCAGCAAAACCGCGACATGGCGCTCGCCGAAACCGATATCGAGCGTCTGCTCACGGCAATGACTGCCTACCAGCCCGAACCGGTCAGCAAGTGGCTGAAGGAAGAAAAGCAGCTTTAGCAGATTCAGGAGCCAAGGAAGCATGACCATCCTCAAATCCCAACTTAACCCGCGAAGCGCTGACTTTCAGGCCAACGCGGTGGCGATGGAAACAGTGGTCGCCGACCTGCATGAGAAGGTCGAGAAGATTGCCCTCGGCGGCCCGGAAGCGGCGCGCCAGAAACACCTGGCCCGCGGCAAGCTGTTGCCGCGCGAGCGGGTCAACGGCCTGCTCGACCCCGGCACGCCCTTCCTCGAGATCGGCCAGTTCGCCGCCTACGGCATGTATGGCGGCGACGTTCCCGCCGCTTCGGTGATCGCCGGCATCGGCCGCGTGAACGGCGTCGAATGCATGGTCGTCGCCAACGACGCGACGGTGAAGGGCGGCACCTACTACCCGCTGACCGTCAAGAAGCACCTGCGCGCCCAGGAAATCGCCCTGGAAAACCGCCTGCCCTGCGTCTATCTTGTCGACTCCGGCGGCGCTTTTTTGCCCATGCAGGACGAGGTCTTCCCGGACAAGGAGCATTTCGGCCGCATCTTCTTCAACCAGGCCAATTTGTCGGCCCAAGGCATCCCGCAAATCGCCGCCGTCATGGGTTCATGCACGGCAGGCGGCGCCTACGTGCCGGCCATGTGCGACGAGTCGATCATCGTCAAGAACCAGGGCACGATCTTTTTGGGCGGCCCGCCGCTGGTCAAGGCCGCGACCGGTGAAGTGGTGTCAGCCGAAGACCTCGGCGGCGCCGACGTCCATACGCGCATTTCCGGTGTCGTCGATCATCTGGCCGAGAACGATGCGCACGCGCTGGCCATCGCCCGCCGCATCGTCAAGGATCTGAACTGGAAAAAGGTCCCGCCGGTCACGTTGACCGCACCGGTCGAACCACTCTACGCCACCGAAGAACTCTACGGCGTGATCCCGACCGATTCGAAAAAACCTTTCGACGTGCGCGAAATCATCGCCCGCATCGTCGACGGTTCCGATTTCGACGAGTTCAAGGCGCGCTACGGCACCACGCTGGTCTGCGGCTTCGCGCGGATTTACGGCTACCCCGTCGGCATCGTCGCCAACAACGGAATTCTGTTCAGCGAATCGGCCCTGAAAGGCGCGCACTTCATCGAACTCTGCGCCCAGCGCGGCATCCCGCTCGTCTTCCTGCAGAATATCACCGGCTTCATGGTCGGCCGCAAGTACGAAAACGGCGGCATCGCCCGCGACGGCGCCAAGATGGTCACGGCCGTCGCCACGGCCAAGGTGCCGAAATTCACCGTCGTCATCGGCGGCAGCTTCGGTGCCGGCAACTACGGCATGTGCGGCCGCGCCTATTCGCCGCGCTTCCTGTGGATGTGGCCGAACGCCCGCATCTCGGTGATGGGCGGCGAACAGGCGGCCGGCGTGCTGGCCACCGTCAAGCGCGACGGCATGGAAGCCAGCGGCAAAACATGGACGGCCGAGGAAGAAGCCGCTTTCAAGGCGCCGATCCGCGAGCAGTACGAAACACAGGGCCATCCCTACTATGCCTCGGCGCGACTGTGGGACGACGGCATCATCGATCCGGCCGATACCCGGCGCGTCCTAGGCCTCGGGCTATCGGCATCGATGAACGCACCGGCCGAAGAGACGAAGTTCGGCATTTTCCGGATGTAAATCGTGTATCTACCCAAGCAATTTGCCGAAACCGATGTTGCCGAGATGCACGCATTGATGTGCGCCAGGCCGCTTGCCACGCTGGTCAGCCACGGGCCGGACGGCCTGAACGCCAACCACATCCCCTTGCTGCTGAGCGACGGCAAACTGCAGGGCCATATCGCCCGCGCCAACCCGCTGTGGCAAGAAGGCAAGGTGACCGGCGAGGTACTGGTGATTTTCCATGGCGACGAAAATTATATCAGCCCGTCCGGCTATGCGACCAAGGCAGAGCACGGCAAGGTCGTCCCAACCTGGAATTACGCGACGGCACACGCCTACGGCGACTTGCGTGTGATCGATGATCCGGCCTGGATTTTCGGGCAAATTTCGGCGTTGACCGCATGCCACGAAGCCGCGCTGCCGCAACCCTGGGCGGTGAGCGATGCACCGGCCGATTACATCGAAAGGATGCTCGGCGCCCTCGTTGGCATCGAAATCACCATCAACCGCCTGCTCGGAAAATGGAAAGTCAGCCAGAACCAGCCGGCTGAGAACCAGGCCAGCCTGATCACCGCGCTGGTCAAGGCCGGCGACCCAATGGCTGACCTGATTCACCAGCGACAACACAGGAGCGAGACAGATGTTTGTAAGCCTTGAAATTGAACTAAACGGCCCGGTCGCCACGATCTGGATGAACCGCCCCGATCTCCACAATGCCTTCGACGAAACCCTGATCGCCGAACTGACCGCCGCCTGCATCGCCCTTGATGAAGACGAGGACGTTCGCGTCGTCGTCCTCGCCGGACGCGGCAAGAGCTTCTCGGCCGGCGCCGACCTGAACTGGATGAAGCGTGCTGCCAACAATGGTGTTGATGAAAATCTCAATGACGCCCGCGCCCTGGCACGCATGCTGCGCGTGCTGGCCAAATTGAAGAAACCGACGATTGCCCGCGTGCAGGGCGCAGCACTCGGCGGCGGCACGGGGCTGACCGCCGCCTGTGACATCGCGGTCGCCTCCAGCAAGGCCTTTTTCGCGACGTCCGAAGTCAAGTTCGGCATCATCCCGTCGGCCATCAGTCCTTACGTCGTACGCGCCATCGGCGCCCGCCAGGCCTACCGTTACTTTCAGTCGGCCGAACGCATCGACGCCACCCGCGCCCGCGAACTGGGTCTGGTCCATGAAACGGTCGACCCGGATCAACTCGACGCCAAAGTGCAGGAAATCGTCGAGGCGCTGCTACAAGGCGGCCCGCTGGCCCAGGCCGCCGCCAAGGACCTTATCCGTGCCGTCGATAATCAGCCGATCAACGATAACCTGGTCGAAGAAACCGCCCACCGCATCGCCCACCTGCGCGCCACACCGGAAGCAAAAGAAGGCATTGCCGCCTTCCTCGACAAGCGCCAGCCGAACTGGTTTGTGGAGTAAGCATGTTTAACAAGATCCTGATTGCGAATAGAGGAGAAATCGCTTGCCGCGTTATCAAGACTGCCCGCCGCATGGGCATCCGTACCGTTGCTGTCTATTCCGAGGCTGATGCCAACGCCCGTCACGTTCGGCTGGCCGATGAAGCCGTGCTGCTCGGCCCGGCCGCTGCCCGCGAGTCTTACCTCGTCGCCGACAAGATCATCGATGCCTGCAAGCGTAGCGGCGCACAAGCCGTGCACCCCGGCTACGGCTTTCTTTCGGAAAATGCCGATTTCGCCGACACACTGGCCGCCAACGGCATCACCTTCATCGGCCCGCCGGCTTCGGCGATTCGCGCCATGGGCTCGAAATCCGAAGCCAAGAAACTGATGGGCGCCGCTGGCGTGCCGCTGACGCCGGGCTATCACGGTGACGATCAGGAGCCTGCGCTGCTGCATGCCGAAGCCGACCAGATCGACTATCCGGTACTGATCAAGGCCGCCGCCGGCGGTGGCGGCAAGGGCATGCGCCTGGTCGAGCGCAGCGAGGATTTTCTCGATGCGCTGGCCTCCTGCAAGCGTGAAGCTGCAGCCAGTTTTGGCGATGAACATGTGCTCATCGAGAAATACATCACCCGGCCGCGCCACATCGAGATTCAGGTCTTCGCCGACACGCTGGGCAACTGCGTCTATCTGTTCGAGCGCGACTGCTCGGTGCAGCGCCGTCACCAGAAAGTTCTCGAAGAAGCGCCCGCCCCCGGCATGACCGAAGCTCGCCGCCGCCAGATGGGCGAAGCGGCGGTCGCCGCTGCGCAGGCCGTCGGCTATGTCGGCGCCGGCACCGTCGAGTTCATCGCCAATCAGAACGGGACCTTTTACTTCATGGAGATGAACACGCGGCTACAGGTCGAGCACCCGGTTACCGAAATGATCAGCGGCCAGGACCTCGTCGAATGGCAATTTCGCGTTGCCGCCGGCGAGCCGCTGCCTTTGCGCCAGGATCAGCTCGAACTGCGTGGCCACGCACTGGAAGCACGCATCTACGCCGAAGACGCCAACAAGGGCTTCCTGCCCGCCACCGGCACGCTGATCCGTCTGGTGCCGCCGGCCGAGTCGCTCAATGTCCGCGTCGACACCGGCGTCGAGGAAGGCGATGAAATCACGCCTTACTACGACCCGATGATCGCCAAGCTGATTGTCTGGGAAGAAAGTAACGACAACTCCCGCGACGCCGCACTGGCCCGCATGCGCAAGGCGCTGGCCGATTACCAGATAGCCGGGGTAACGACCAATATCGATTTCCTGTCGCGCCTGGTAGCCTGCCCGGCCTTTGCCGGTGCCGACCTCGATACTGGCCTGATCGAACGCCAGAAAAGTTTCCTTTTCCCCGAACCCCAACCGGTGCCGCGTGACGTGCTGCTCGTCGCCACAGTGGGCGAACTGCTCTGGGAGCAGTTCGCCGCCCGTCAGGCCGCCAAAAACAGTGGTGACCCCTGGTCGCCCTGGCATGCCCGCGACGGCTGGCGCATGAACCTGACGGCCGCACGCACGATCAGCTTCAAGGATGGCGACACGCTGACTGATGTCCGGGTGCGCTATGGTGACGACCAATGGGAACTGACCCTCAATGGCAAAACCACGCTGGCGCGTGGCAAGAAGCTCGATGGCGACCGCTTTGCCGTCGAACTCGACGACCGCCGATTGGTCGCCAGCGTTGTTTCGGTCGACGAAATGAGAACCGTATTTTTGCAAGGGAGCACGTACTCACTCTTGCGCGATGACGCATTGCATCGTGTCGATGCCGGCGACAGCCACGGCGGCGGCCTGACCGCGCCGATGCCCGGCAAGGTTGTCGCGCTGCTCGCGCAGCCGGGACAGAAGGTCGACAAGGGCACGCCGCTGCTCATCCTCGAAGCGATGAAAATGGAACACACCATCACCGCTCCAGCCGCCGGCACCGTCAAGACTTTTTGCTACGCAGCGGGCGAACAGGTCAGCGATGGCGCGGCACTGGTCGAGTTCGCTGAATCGGAGAAAGTCGCCTGAGATGCTGGTAGTCTTGTAATTCTAGAGAACCGTCACCCAATCACCCGGTTGCCGAACGAGAAATCGATCGACGAGGATAATGGCAGCATGGAAATATTCGCACTGCTTCGCGGTCTGAGTCCGGACATCATTGCTGTCGCCGTCAGTACCACCATGATCGGCGCCTACTACGTCTACCTGCGCGCGCGTTTGCGGCGCGACCCGACTTATTCGATCCATGGCGTCAACGAGATCGTCCGCAGCCTGTGGGTTGCCAACGTGATGAACAATCCAGGCAAGGACATCATGGCGGTGCAAACCATGCGCAACTTCATCATGGGCGCCAGCCTGATGGCCTCGACCGCTGCCTTGCTGATCATCGGCACCCTGACCCTGTCCGGACAGGCGGATAACATCTCGAAAAGCTGGCATGTGCTCAACCAGTTCGGCACCCATGCCGCCGAACTGTGGATCATCAAGGTACTGGCCCTGCTGCTCGATTTCATCGTCGCCTTCTTTGCCTTCGCTATGGCCGTGCGCCTGAGCAACCATGTGGTGTTCATGATCAACGTGCCGAATCACGATGCGCATCAGGAACTGACGCCGGCACGCGTCGGCCGCCGTCTGATCCGCGCCGGTAACCTGTTCGCGATCGGCATGCGTTCATTCTTCTTCGCGATACCGCTCGTCTTCTGGCTGTTCGGGCCGGTTCTGCTGGTCGTCGCGACAGCCGGCCTCATCATCGTCCTCTACCACGTCGACCGCAGCCCGGCGGTAATTGGGCCAGCGGTTTCGTAAGCAAAATGACACTTCCCACTCAAGCGAAAATCGTCGAAGTCGGACCGCGCGACGGTCTGCAGAACGAGAAGCAGCTCGTTCCGAGCGAAATCAAGATTGAACTGATCGACCGCCTGGCGGAAGCCGGGCTACGCGCCATCGAAGCAACCGCTTTCGTGTCGCCGAAATGGGTGCCGCAAATGAGCGACAACGCGACGGTCATGCAGTGCATCGAGCGTCGAACCACTACGGTCTACCCGGTTTTAGTGCCGAATTTGCAGGGCTTCGATGCGGCGATTCAGGCCGGCGCGACGGAAGTGGCGATTTTCGCGGCCGCCTCCGAATCTTTCTCGCAGAAGAACATCAATTGTTCGATCACCGAAAGCCTGAAGCGCTTCGAACCCATTCTTTCATCGGCCAGCGCACTGGAAATTCCGGTCCGCGGCTACGTTTCCTGCGTCGTCGGCTGCCCCTACGAGGGCGCCATCGATCCCGGGCAGGCCGCGGCAGTCGCCGGGACACTGTTCGAAATGGGCTGTTACGAGGTTTCACTCGGCGACACGATCGGTGTCGGCAACCCCGCCTCGATCCAGCGTCTGATCGAGTCCTGCGGACAGCAGATACCTGTCGCTAAACTGGCCGGTCACTACCACGACACCTATGGCATGGCGATCGCCAACATCTACGCCTCGCTGGAGATGGGCATGGCCACCTTCGACGCGTCAGTCGCCGGACTGGGTGGCTGCCCGTATGCAAAGGGTGCTTCCGGCAACGTGGCGACCGAGGATGTCGTCTATCTGATGAATGGACTGGGGATTGAAACTGGCATCGATCTCGCTAAACTGGCCGGCATCGGCGACTGGATATCCAGTGCCCTCAACCGTCCGAACGGCGCCAAGTCCGGTCGGGCAATCTGCGCGAATTCTGTCCCTTGAGCCTGGTTTCTTCCCTCGCTGATTTCCTGAAACCCGCGCCAGCGCTGACGCCTAAAATATGCAGGGCGCTCGACCGGGTCGCCAATGTCGTCGATCCGCTGCTCAAATCGGCAGCCGGTTTCGAGCGCCATCTGGCGCTGCCTGTCGAGCATGCGCTCGGCTATTGCGAGGGTCTGGTCGCCGCCCTGCCGGGGCCGATCGACATCAATCGCCAATCCTTCGCCAGCGATCCGCTGATCCATGCGTTGTTCGCCACGGCCGATGACATCGGGCAGATGCTCGGGCGCAGTCAGGCGGTTCGCGACTTTCTGGCCGAGCCGGAAAGCCTCGAAGATGATAATTTCTATGCCCTATTTACCGCACGCCGCCAGCAGAAAAAGCAGATCGGCAGTGCGCAGCGCGGCGATGTGATCCAGATCGACGTGCCACAAGTCGTCGTCTATTTTGGCGACCAGACGCTGATCGAACCGAGTTGCGACCTTGATACGACCCTGGCCAACCTCCGCTGCCAGGCTCTGCAAAGCCTGCTTCTTACCTTTCACGAACATCTCGAGGCGCTGCGCAGCGAGCGTGAGGGTTTGCGCGCCGATACCGCGATGCAGCGCGCGCACCTGACGGTATTGCGCGGCAAGTCGCCAGGGCCGGAATTTCAGACCCATACCCGGCATCTTGCGCAGCTTGAAACCGATCTGCGCGAAAAAGCCGCAGCGCTGATGCCGGACCAGCTCATTCGGGCACTCGCCGATTACCTTAACGCGCCGGACACCTCGTTGCGGCTGATGCCGATCAATATCACCGTCGATCGCCTCGGTATCGTTTCCGAGCAGGCCGGGACCGAGGACATCAACGTCAATACGCTGAGCTTTCCCGAGTTTCGTGGCCGCGACAAACGCATCCACATGGCGATGGTGGCCCGCGTTCGCCGCGACGAGGCACAGGCGGCCGTTGAACTCGTCAGCGACCAGCGCCGCCGCTTCATGATCATCTGATGATCGCCTCGCCCTGCATCAACATCTGCAAGATGGACCCGCGCAGCGGCCTTTGTTCCGGCTGCTTCCGGACCATTGACGAAATCACCGTCTGGGCACAGGCCGACGACGCCCGGCGCGTGAGCATTCTCGCTGCCGTCGCCCGGCGCCGGCAGGAATACGACCCGTGGGAAAACGATTTGCGCTGCGACTGTGATCATCATGGCTGACCAGGACGAAGATCAATACATCTGCGTCGGCATCTGCATGGCCGATCCCGATTCGGGTTACTGCCTGGGTTGCGGACGGCCTCCGCTCGAGTCGCCCGAAGTGGTCTGCGAAGTCGTCGCGCCAGTCGCCTCGGCCGACAGTTCCGGCGATGATCCGGACAATCCCGAATGAACATGCACCTGCCGGATTCGCTGCGTGTCCTTGAGCGCGGCTGGCTGTCGGCCAACAATATCGTCTTTCTCGAAGGCGAACACGCCACACTGGTCGATAGCGGCTATGTCACGCACGCCGCGCAGACGGTCGAACTGGTCAGCCATGCCGTGCACGGTCGACAACTGAGACGGCTGATCAACACCCACTCGCATTCCGACCACATCGGCGGCAACGCTGCGCTGCAAGCCCGTTTCGGCTGCGAGATCATCGTTCCCGGCGGACTGCACGCGACCATTGCCGAGTGGAACGAAAATGCCCTGCTGCTTTCGCCGCTTGGCCAGCAGGCGGCACGCTTCCAGCACGACAGCCTGATCCATGCCGGCGACGAACTGGAGATGGGCGGCCTCAACTGGCAGGCGCTGGCGGTGCCCGGTCACGACATGGAAGCGCTGGCCTACTACAACCCGGAAAGGCGCATCCTGATTTCCGGCGACGCGCTGTGGGAAAACGGTTTCGGGGTCATTTTCCCCGAACTGCTCGGTGAGGCCGACGGCCTGGCCAGCACGCGCGCAACGCTGGAAATGCTCGCCCGCCTGCCGATCGACATCGTGATTCCCGGCCACGGCAGCCCGTTCGCTGCGGTCGACGCCGCATTCGAGCGCGCTTTCCGGCGTGTCGACAGCTTTTCCACCGACATCGACAAGCTGGCCTGGCACGCGATCAAGGTCATCGTCTCCTTTGCCATGCTCGAACGTCGCTGCCTGCCGGCTGGTGATTTTCCGGCCTTCCTGCTCGGCCTACCGTTCGCCGTCGACGTCAATACCCGCTACGTCGGCCTGCCGGAAGACGTGCTGGCCGCCCGTATCGAACGCGAATTGCTGCTGGTCAACGCGCTGCGCCGCGAGGATGGATTTCTGGTCGCCGGATAGCCCGGCGCCCCGTGTCATCTTTCTGCAACCGGCAATGCCCGGCGCACCAGCTTCGCCCAGTAGGCAATGCCCGGTCCGAGAATTTCATCGTTGAAATCGTAATGCGGATTGTGCAACGTGCAGCCACCGGTACCCGGCCCATTGCCCAGCCACACGTAGCAGCCCGGCTTCTCGCGCAGCATGTAGGCGAAATCTTCGGCCCCCATTGACGGCAATACGTTGGTGAACACGTACTCGTTGCCAAACACTTCGCTGGCAACGCTACGGCAGAATTCCGCCTCCGCCGCACTGTTGACCGTCGGCGGATAGCGATGCCGGAAGTCGACCCCGATCTGCGCCCCGTTGGCTGCCGCAACACCACTGCACAGGCGCTCGATGGCGCGCTCAATGGCCTCCTGCACGTCGGGCTTGAAGCTGCGGATAGTGCCGCGCAGGGTCACTTCCTCGGGAATGATGTTCCATGCCTCGCCGCCGTGGAACTGCGTCACGCTGACGACCGCCGAATCACACGGGTGCAACGTGCGGCTGACCACTGTCTGCAGGGCCTGGACCAGTTGCGCGCCAGCGACGATGGCATCGACACCCTGGTGCGGCATTGCCGCGTGGCAGCCGTGGCCGCGCACGCTGATCTCGAAGGTGCAGGTCCCGGCCATGACCGGTCCCGGCATCACCACCATCTCGCCGACTGCAACGCCAGGCCAGTTATGCAGGCCAAAAACGGCGTCGACCGGGAAGCGCTCGAACAGGCCATCTTCGATCATCACCGCGGCGCCTGCCTCGGACTCTTCGGCCGGCTGGAATATGAAAACGACCGTGCCGTCAAAATCCGGCTGGTCGGCCAGGTAACGCGCTGCACCAAGCAGGATCGCCGTGTGCCCGTCGTGGCCGCAGGCGTGCATCTTTCCGGCATGCCGGGAGTGGTGCGGAAACTCGTTCATCTCGGCCAGCGGCAAGGCATCCATGTCAGCGCGCAGGCCGATCATGCGCGCTGATGTCCCGGCGCGCAGAACACCGACGACGCCGGTTTTGGCGATGCCGCGATGTACTTCCAGCCCATAGCGTTCCAACTCGCGGGCAACGATCTCGGCGGTCCGGTTCTCGTTGAAGGCCAATTCGGGATGCGCGTGAATATCCCGACGCAAGGCCGTCAACTCGGCGAGGAATGGCAGTTCATGAAGGGGATGGGTTGGTGCCATGGGCGTCTCCTTGTCGCTATCTGTATTACGGCGGTTGCTTGCCGCCGCTGCCTTCATTATGCTCCCACCGATGGAACTTGTTCTGATCAGCGGTCTCTCCGGTTCGGGCAAATCGGTCGCCCTGCATCTTCTGGAAGATGCCGGCTACTATTGCGTGGACAACCTGCCGGTAATCATGCTCACGGTTCTTGTGCGCATGCTCAAGGAGGAGAAAATTCGCAAGGTGGCGGTCGCGGTCGATGCCCGCTCCGGCCACGGCATCGAACTGCTGCCGGGAAAATTGCGTCTGCTCGAGGCGGAAGGCATCCAGCAGATATTCCTCTTTCTGCACGCCAACGACGAAACCCTGCTCAAGCGTTATTCCGAATCGCGCCGCCGCCACCCGCTGACCAGTGAAGGCCAGTCGCTGGCCGAGGCCATTCGCGGCGAACGCGAAATGCTGGCGCCGATTTCCTCCCTTGGTCACCGCATCGACACCAGCGGACTCAAGGCCAACGCGCTGCGCGAATGGGTGCGCCAGTTCATCGAAGCGGAGCCGGGTCACGGACTGACACTGATGTTCGAGTCCTTCGGCTTCAAGCACGGCATTCCACTCGACGCCGATCTGGTCTTCGACGTCCGCTGTCTGCCCAATCCCCATTACGACGCCGAACTGCGTCCGCTGACCGGCAAGGACCAGCCGGTCATCCGCTTTCTCGAAGCCGAGGCCGAGGTCATTCGCATGCGTGACGACATCGGCCGCTTCGTTGCCACCTGGCTGCCGGCTTATATCCGCGACAACCGCAACTACCTGACGGTGGCCATCGGCTGCACTGGCGGCCAGCACCGTTCGGTTTATTTCGCCGAATGGCTGGGGCGCCAGTTCCACGAGAAGGCCCGCGTCCTGATCCGCCATCGCACGCTGGCCGGCGGCTGATGCGCTGGCTGGCCTATCTGCGGCCCGGCGACTGGCTCGTCATGGGCGGCGGCGCAGCACTGGTCGGAATCACGCTGCCTTTGCTCTGGCAAGGTGGTTTCGCCGAGCGCGTCATCATTCGTCAGGGCGGCCAGGTCTTTGCCGAGGTCGATCTTGGCAGCCGGCGCGAGGTCACGGTTCCCGGCCCGCTCGGTACGACGCTGGTGGCCGTCGAACCGGGACGCGCGCGCGTCGTCGCTGACCCCGGCCCGCGCCAGTATTGCGTACGCCAAGGCTGGCTGGCCCGCCCCGGCGAAATCGCCATCTGCGCCCCCAATCAGGTCAGCGTGCAGATCACCGGCCGCACCAGTGCCTATGACAGCCTCAGTTACTGAACTGACGATCAGCAAAGAGGATCGCCGCGTCGCCTGGCTGGCGACAGCGGCAGTCGCGCTGTCACTGGTCGATGCGGCGATTCCCAGTCCGCTGCCCGGGGTCAAGCCTGGCCTCGCCAACATCGTCACGCTGGTCGTTTTGCTCCGCTACGGCTGGGCCACCGCCGTCTGGGTCAGCGGCCTGCGGGTACTGGCCGGCAGTCTGCTGCTCGGCTATTTTCTCGCCCCCGGCTTCTTTCTGTCGCTGATCGGCACAACGCTCAGCCTGGCGACACTGGGCCTTGCCCGCCATTTGCCGGCGCGCTGGTTCGGGCCGGTCAGCCTCTCGATCCTCGCCGCCTTCGCCCATCTCGGCGGGCAACTGCTGCTGGCCCGCCTGTGGCTGATTCCGCATAACGGCGTCTTCCTGCTGACCCCGGTTTTCGCCAGTGCCGCACTGGTATTCGGCACCATCAACGGCCTGATCGCGGCTAAACTGCTGGCGGATACTCCTGCCGCAGAAAGCGCCCAATGAACAAGACCATCTGCCTCGCCCTGACCGGCGCCTCGGGCATGCCTTACGGCCTGCGCCTGCTGGAATGCCTGCTCGCGGCCGGCTGCAACGTTCAACTGCTCTACTCACAGGCGGCGCAGGTCGTCGCCCGCCAGGAATTGGGCCTTGAACTGCCGTCGCGCCCTGCCGAAGCGCGGGCCGCATTGCTGGCCCACATTGATGCGGTCAACCCAGAAATTAACCCGGAAAAGCTGCTGGTTTTTGGCCGCGAGGAATGGTTCGCACCGGTCGCCTCCGGCTCCAATCCGCCCGATGCGATGGTCGTCTGCCCCTGCTCGATGGGCACGCTGGCCGCCATCGCCCAGGGGCTGGCCGACAAGCTGATCGAGCGTGCCGCCGACGTCGTGCTCAAGGAAGGCCGCAAGCTGATCCTGGTTCCACGTGAAACGCCGCTCTCGACGATCCATCTCGAAAACATGTTGCGCCTGGCCCGTGCTGGCGCCGTTGTCCTGCCGCCCAATCCCGGCTTCTACCACCATCCCGAGAGCGTCGCCGATATCGTCGATTTCGTCGTCGCGCGCATCCTCGACCAGCTTGCCGTCCCGCATGCACTGATGCAACGCTGGGGCGCCTGATGGGCTGGTTCGGTTCTTCCAGGGAAGAAGAAAAGGCGCTGCCCGAGCGCAGCGAAATTCCGCTGTTCCCGCTCAATACCGTACTCTTTCCCGGTGGCATCCTGCAGCTGAAAATTTTCGAGCAGCGCTATCTCGACATGGCCGCGCTATCCATGAAGGAAGCCCGGCCTTTCGGCATCTGCCTGATCGCCAGCGGCGACGAGGCCGGCGGCGTCGCCGAGCCACACGCGGTCGGCACCCTGGCGCGCATCGTCGACTGGGAAATGGCGCAGCTCGGCATCCTGCAGATCACCACGCTCGGCGAGCAGCGCTTTCGCATCGTCGACAAGGCAGTCAGCCCGGACAACCTGCTGCGCGCCACCGTCGAACTGATCAACGAAGACGGTCCGCTGCCGTTTCCGTCCGAGCGCCGGCGCCTCTTGCCATTGCTGCGGCGAATCGCGGAAGACATGGGCGCAGCGCGCATTCCCGAGCCGCATCATTTCGACGATGCGGAATGGGTCGGTTTCCGCATCACGGAAGTGCTGCCGATACAAAACCTGGCGAAGCAGAAATTGCTGGAACTGGAAGATCCGCTTTCCCGCCTTGAGATCCTCGAAAAATTTCTCGACCAGCGCAAACTGCTCGGCTGAGCGATAATTCCCTTTTGGTCAAAATGTGCCAATCCAAGCAATCGAGGTGATTCATGTACTACATCGTTGAAAGCGCCAAGTCATTCGAACAGGCGGCAGCCGATCTTGATGCGGCGGTCAAGAAGCACAATTTCGGGGTTCTGCATGTGCACGATCTTGGCGCCACGCTGCGCGGCAAGGGCATCGCCTTCGCCGAGCAGTGCAAGGTTTTCGAAGTCTGCAACCCGGGGCAGGCAGCCAAGGTTCTGGCCACCGACATGCGCCTGAACATGGCCTTGCCGTGTCGTATCTCGGTCTATACCGAGAATGGCAAGACACTGATCGGAATGATCACGCCGGCGCAGATGCTTTCCGGACTATCCGATGATCCGGTGCTGGTGCAAGTCGGCAAGGAAGTCGAGCAGCAAACCATCCTGATGATCGACGAAACCAGATGATCTGAGCCAGCCGGATACAGGTTTTTCGCCTTAAATCCCGGTCGACCGCAACAGTCAATAGGCAATCAGGGCGAAGGCTGTTCCGCAGCCCGCCGTATCGACTGCCGTGCATCGGCCGGCAGCACCAGTTCCACGGCACCGAGCGGCACCAGCAGGCGCTGGTCATAGTGTATTAGCCCGTCGTCGTCTTCAGTCAGCAGCTCGGCATCAAGCAGATTGGCGACCAGATTGGTGAAGTCCGACTTGTCGCCAGTCTCGGCTTCGCCGAAGCCATGCAGAAGCGCGAGGCGTTGCGCCAGCAACTGGCAGTCCTTTTCCAGAACGGCGCGCGTCAACTTGCCTGAGCCGCGCTGCTGCAACAGGGCGAGCGCCAGAAAATGGCGCCCCAGCATGGGCCGCAGGGTTTCGCCGATCATGTGCAGTTCGAGAAATTCCTGGCTGTTGGCCTCCGGCGCGAGCAGCCCGCTCTGGTTTTCGCCGCGCCGCAGCAGGCCGCGCTTGGCCAATATTTCGATCGTGTGCTCGATTTCCTGCGGCAGGACTTCGTCCGAACGGCGCAGGAACAGCGCCGAACGCATGACAGCATAAATGCCGACGATCGCGTCGCACAGGCGCTGAACATCAAGGCTGCGGTTATTGCCGAGCAGGCAGGCAATCAACGCCGGCAAGGTGAACAGGTGCAGCACATTGTTGCGGAAATAGGAAAGCTGCTGAATCTGCGTGTCGACGATACGAACCAGATTGCCGAACGGATGGGGAATCTGCTCGACGATGCCGAGGCGTTCGGCGTGGACGATGACCTGCGCCGGCTCGATTTCGCAGGGGATGCGCCGCGGCGAATAGGGAGCCGCGACATCGAGCGCCTGTAAATGCCCGATCAGCCGCTGCAGGCAGAGAAGATCGGCCGTCGCGCGGGGCGTCGCCAGCAAGGCCAGCGCGATCAGGCTGACCGGATTGATCACGGCGGCATCGTTGATTCGCGTGGCGAGCGCGACCGCCGCCTCGCGGGTGGCGGCACGCACCCATTCGCCGCGCGCCTCGTCGCGTTCCGCGCGCCACTCGGGCCGGTAATTGTCGAGGAAGCCGTTGAGCGGCATCGGTTCGCCGAAATTGACGTGCACCCGGCCATAGATGCGGCGAACCTTGCGGATGCTGGTCAGCAGGCTCAACAGCGATTCGCGCTGCTTGGGACGGCCGGCCAGCTCGCGGACATAGGTCGGCCCCTCGATCAGCCGCTCGTAACCAATATAAACCGGCACAAAGACCAGCGGCCGGCTGTGACTGCGCACGTAACTGGCGATGGTCATCCCCAGAATGCCGGCCTTCGGCGTCAGCGTGCGACCGGTACGGCTGCGTCCGCCTTCGATGAAATACTCGATCGGAAAGCCGCGCGCCAGCATCAGGTGCAGGTATTCATGGAATACCGCCGCGTACAGCGGTTCGCCCTTGAAGCTGCGACGCAGGAAGAACGCGCCGGCTCGGCGCAGCAACGCGCCAACCAGCGGCAGGTTGAGATTGACGCCGGCGGCAATGTGCGGAATCGTCAGGCCATTGCGATGGATCAGGAACGAAAGCAGCAGATAATCGACATGGCTGCGGTGGCAGGGAACATAGACGATGCCCTGGCCTGGTGCGATCTGCGTCACCGTGTCGAAATTGTGCGTCTCGACACCTTCGTAAAGATGCTGGAGCAGCCAGTTGACGAACAGTTCGAGCGCCCGCGTCGTACCGTAGGAATAGTCGGAAGCGATTTCCAGTGCGAACTTGTTGGCCTTGGCATAGGCGGCGCCCGGAGTAATTCCCAGTTTGTTCGACTCGTCGAAAATGGCCTGCCGCACCTGGTCGCTGGCCAGGATCGTCTCGATCTGCGTATTGCGGTGCGACAGATCGGGCCCGATGGCCATCTCGCGCTGGCGCCGGAAATGCACACGCAGGATGCGCGACACCTTGCGCGCAGCCTGCGTTTCGTTGAGCGGCGCCGACCGGCCATGGACCAGTTCGCGCAGCGAGAGCGGCGCGTTGAAGCGCACCAGCGTTTGCCGCCCATGCAGCAGAATGGCCAGCGTCTGGCGAAAAGTGCCGGGGTTGCGCCAGGTTTCGGCGAACAGCGCCTTGAGTATGGATTCCTGCTTGTCCGGGCTGCGCCCCCACAGGATGACGACCGGCACCAGCTGGATGTCGATTTGCGGATCGGCGACCGTCACCCGCGTGATCGCAGCCAGCAGGCGTGAAATTTCCTGGGCGCCGCCATTTTGCCGCCGGTTCAGGAAAAAGACCGAACGGCGCGCCCGGATCCCGTCAAAAACCAGCGGCGCATCGGCCGGCGGCAATCCGGCGCGGCCCGACTCCTCGAAGAGGACGAGCAGGTTCGACAGATGGCGGTCGAGCAGAACGTAGCAGACCGGACGTGTCGGATCGATGGCCGTCGCCGCTTCGGCAAAGACGGTCGTGCGCACCCAGAAATAGAGCACGCGCCGCGCCAAAGGAACGAACCAACCGGAAATCTTGAACAAGCCCCTATCCACCTCTCATGCAAGGCCGGCAACACACTGCCCGCGCCAGAATCTGCAACATTTTTTGCGCCGATCAGGAACCGATGTAGCGCCCTTTGCGAGGATTCTAGCGACTTTCACCGAACCGTTGGTGATAAGACCGGTCAATTGCATGGTGTCATCGACAAACCAGCGAAGGAGCAGCCACTCATGCCAGGCGTCAACCCCTATGTCTATCTGCAACAGGTGGCCGGCCGCCTGACGCAACTGACCGAACGCAGCGAAATCGAGACGCTGCTGGACGAAGTCGAATACCTGTACGAAGTCATCGATCCTGAGTTGCAGGAATCTGCAGATCAGTTGATCGCACAATTGCGCGCGCGCCTTGAGGTGGCATCCTGAGCAGCATCCTGCGCCACTACGCCCGGCGTCGGGTCAACCCCTACCGTGGCGTCGAGCAGATCATCGAATCCGCTGACGGACGCGCGCTCAGCGTCGATGGCCGGAACTGGGAAATTCAGCTTTTGGCCCGCCGCCCTGCCGGCTGGGGCAGCCTCAACCAGCAGGGCGCACTGGGTTACGCGCGCTATGGCGTCTGGTCAGCCAGCGAGGGCCTGGCGCGGTTTCCGTACTTTCCCGCCACCGAGTTCGATACATCTGCCGCCGCCGACCGCCTGCTGACAGCCATTGTCAGGCTGGAGGCCGAACTGCCTTTCGCCCTGACCGATGTCTACGAATGCTGGCTCTGTGCAGACAGCCACCCCCTCGCGCTGCTGGCGACGTCGACCGCCCTGCCCGAGCGGCGGACCGCCGCGCATTGGCGGGCACTGCCGGAAGATGCCCAGGCCGCGGCGATCGAGACGCGCGTGCAGCGTGCCGGCAACTGCACGTGCTGGTTCCGGCGCGACGCAGATGGGAGCGGCGATGCCCTCGCCAACGCTGCGCCCTACCCATCTCAGGAGCAATCCCTGCCCGCCGCCGCTTTTCCCGAACGCCTGCTCGCCGTCGATATTTTCGCGCTGGCCGAGGATCGCGCCCTGATCTCGGCCTTTCTCGCGCGCCAGGCGGCCCGCTTGCTGATGCTGCCGCTAATGACCGCCACCCGCGCGACACTCGAACAGTCGGCCATCGCCGATGCCGCCGGCGTCGCCCATTACGCGCGCCTCTATCCGGTCCAGGCCGACCCGGCGCTCATCAAACGCCTGCAGGTCGAAGCCCGCATGCGCGCATCCGTTTGAAGCAGACTGTCCGCAATCCAGCCGCGCAGCAAAACATATTAGCCTTGGCTGGTATTGAGCGCCTTACTGTTGTACCTTGTGCCCATCATTTATAGCTTAGCGGAGCAATCGTGCCCTCAGACAACACATCGAAAGAACAACGCATCCTGCGCGTAACGCGCAAGGTACTGGCCAATATCGTCAAGGACACCGCGACCGCACACGGCATGCAGCATCCGTTGTCGGATGGCACCATCCAGGACATTCGCGAACTGTTCGAACTGATCTCGGTGCGCGAGCGGGAACTCGCCCTGGAAGCCGGCGTGAGCGGCAACGAGAAGCCCTACTACACGGACGAACCGCAGACGAGCACGCTTGTCGCCATGCCCAAACCGACCAAGAAGCTCAACTAGAGCGACTTCCGGCCGCGATGATTCGCCTTCCAGATGCGTTGCGGGCGTGGAACTCGCCGCAATTCGAGACCGTTCTCAAACAGGAAATCGGCCAACTGGACGCTGCGCAACTGCCCTTGCAGCAAGGCCTGAAGGCCAGCAGCCAGGTGGCGGACGACCGGTTCACGGCAATGCTTCTCAATGTCGCCGACGCTCCTGACTGCATTCGCGCCAAAATAGGCATTTTTTATCACGGCCTCATCACTGGCTGCAGTTGCGCCGATGACCCGACCCCGATCGAGGCGCAGAACGAATACTGCGAATTGATTTTTGCCATCGACAAAGCAACGGCTGAAACGTCGGTCATGCTCAATCCGGAGTAAAGTAGTCAACTCTTATAAGCCTTACGCCTTCCTATGCGCCCCGCCCAACTGATCCCGATTCTCGAACGTGAATTTCACAGCGCTGCCTCAGGTCACCATACTCCGGTCATGATGTGGGGGCCGCCCGGTGTCGGCAAATCGCAGATGGTGAGCGAAATTGCGGCCAGGCATCAGGTGCCGGTGATCGATATCCGCCTGTCGCAGATGGAACCCTCCGATCTGCGCGGCATCCCCTTCCGCGTCGGCGAGCATGTCGAATGGGCGAGTCCTTCCCTCCTGCCCGACGCCGCGCGGCATGGTGCGAAGGGTATCCTGTTCCTTGACGAAATCACCTCGGCGCCGCCCTCGGTTTCGGCGGCAGCCTATCAGTTGATCCTCGACCGCCGGCTGGGGGCTTATGAAGTGCCTGCCGGCTGGGCGATTTTTGCGGCCGGAAACCGCCAGGGCGACCGCGGCGTGACCTACGCCATGCCGGCGCCGCTGGCCAACCGGTTTTCACATTTCGAGGTGGAAGCCAACCTCGACGACTGGTCGCAATGGGCCTACGAAAACGACATCGATGCCCGGCTGATCGGTTTTTTGCGCTTTCGCCCCGAATTGCTGTTCGACTTCGACCCAGCGCGCAATCCCACCGCCTTCCCGACGCCGCGTTCGTGGGAATTCGCCCATCGCGCCCTGCAAAAATTCGACGATCTGCCCGACCTGCTCGGTCCGGCGCTGATCGCCTGTGTCGGTCAGGCTGCGGGAATCGAATTTTCGGCTTACCTTGCCAACCTGTCGCGGATGCCCGATCTCGACGCCATCGTCGCCGGTCGCGCTGCCGATGTGCCGAGCGACACCGACCTGCAATATGCCGTCGCTGCCGCACTGGTCGCCCGCGCCGTGCGCAACAAGGGGAGTAACGACATCCGCGAAATGCTCGGCCACATACTCGACTACGCCGGCCGCTTTCCGCTCCGCGAAATGGGCGTCATGCTGGTTTCCGACATCCACCGCAATATCGGCCCGTCGCTCTTTGCCGTCCCGCAGTTCGCCAACTGGGCGAATCAGGTGGCGGATATCGTTTTGTACGAATAGATTTTCACCCCGGCAGGCACATCGTGGCGCCGGGGTTCCAACAAGTCATGTCAATGAGTTCCGCTGCGCCCACTCCCGTCAACGACCCAGCCGCCACCAAGCTGGCGGCGGCACGCACGCGGCTGATCCTCGACAAGCCCTTCCTCGGTGCGCTCGTCCTGCGTCTGCCGATGCTGGCCGCCGGACCGTGGTGCCGTACCACCGCCACGGACATGAAAAGCCTCTACTACAACCCGGCGTATATCGACCGCCTGACCCTCTCGCAGATCGAGTTCGTGCTGGCACACGAAGCGCTGCACTGTGCGCTGACCCATTTCATCCGGCGCGGACACCGCATCCAGCGCAAATGGGATCTCGCCTGTGACTTCGCCATCAATCCCATTCTCGTCGCCGACGGCCTGCAGCCACCGCCCGAAGCGGTGGTGCTGAACATGTTCGACAACATGAGCGCCGAGGAAATCTATCCCTGCCTGGACGACAACCCGGACGGCGAAACCCTCGACCAGCATCTCTACGACAACAATGCCGACGGCAGCCAGGGTGGGCAAAGCGACGAGCCGCCACAGGATGACGAGCATCAGGGTCAGTCCGGCGGCGGCTCGCAAGCGCGCGACCGCCAGCAAGATGATGGCGGCGGTTCCCGGACCAATCCCGAGCCGGCACCAGCCAACGCAGGGACAAACAGCGATGATGCCGATGACAGCCCGCCAACGCCATTGAGTGCGCAGGAACGCGAAGCGCTGGGGCAGAAATGGCAGCAATATCTGGCCAGCGCCGCGCAACAGGCGCAGCAGGCGGGCAAGCTCGGCGGCGCCATGGCGCGCCTGGTCGACACCTGGCTCGAGCCGAAACTGCCGTGGCGCAGCCTGCTTTCCCACCATCTGTTCGAGCGGGCGCGCAACGATTACAACTACATGCGCCCCTCGCGCCGCGAGGGCGACATGATCCTGCCATCGCTGCGCAGCGCACAATGCGATCTGGTCGTCGCCATCGACACCTCGGGCTCGATCGGCGACGACGAACTCGCGGAATTTCTCTCGGAAATCAACGCGATCAAGGGCGCCCTGCCGGTCCGCATCACCCTGCTCGCCTGTGACGCGAGCCTCGCCGAAGACGGCCCCTGGGTGTTCGAACCGTGGGAGGAATTTCGCCTGCCGCCTACGTTCGCCGGCGGCGGCGGTACCGATTTCGCACCGGTCTTCGAATGGGTTGAACAGCAAAACCTGCGCCCTGACGCGCTGGTCTATTTCACCGACGCCGATGCCGAATTTCCCGTGGACGCGCCGAGCTATCCCGCCATCTGGCTGGTCAAGGGCAAGAAGCCGGTCCCCTGGGGTAAACGGATTCAACTGAATTGACTTTGGCCAACAGCGAACTCTCTCCCGAAGACAGCCTGCGCCTGAACGTGCTGCTGCTGGCCGACCCGATCCAGGCCGTCCGCATCGACGAAGGCGCCATGACGCTGCACGCGTTGCGCGGGAACGGCGAAGCGAAGATCCGGCTGCACCCGAATTGTCGGGCGGACCAGTACATCGTTCGCCTCAAGGAGTTTCTCGGTGGTCATGCGCTCGGTTCGCCGCGCGGCTATCCGGTTTATCTGCAGCAATGGACGCGGATGGGCCAGACTTCCGGCAAGAATCTCGAAGCGCTGCTACTGCTTGGCGAGCCGGAAGCCGTGATGGCTGTCGCCCATGCGCCCGGCCTCACCGACGAACTCGCGCGGCGCATCTGGTGGTGCCAGCCAACCATGGAAATTGCCCGCTCGATGCTCGAAAAGGATGCCGTCGCACAAGGTGCAATGGGCAAGGTGCTGGCCGATTTCCTGATCGAGCACCTGCCGTTCGAGGAAAGCCCGGACGCCCGCATGCATACCATCCGGCTGGTGCTCTACGCCAAGCTCGCCGACCCGCAAATGACGACCAAACTTTGGCGTCAGGCCAAAGGCGTGCCCTATTATTACATCGGCTTTCTCGAATTCATGCCGGACAACCTGCCTGTCGATCAGCCAGCACGCGCCGACGCACCCGATGCCACAGCCGCGTTGGAACCGCTGGTTGAGCGCGGCAATGTCTACGCTGAACACTTTCTATCCCTGCTCTCGGCCAACGGGCAAACCTGGCTGAAAGCTGTTTCGGAAGTGTTGGCCCGGCCCGCCACGATGCTGGTGGTTTACGCCCTGCTCGATGCCATCAGCCGTTACTTTCACAGGATGGGCTATCCGGTCAGGAGCGAGGCACTGGACGACGTATTTGCCGAAGCGGAAGCGCTGCTCTGCGGTCAACCGGAAAAATCACCCGAAATTCTTGAAGTCCTGCAGGCCGTACCCGGCTACCGCGAATCGATCGTCGCCATGCTCGCCCTGTCCGGCCTCACCGGCCGCACCGCCGATCCCTGGCTGGCGCGCAACACCACCGTCGGGGCGCTGATGCGGCGCCGGATCGAAGCGCTGGTCGCCCCCATCAACCAGGCCGTGCAAACGCTCAGGACGCCGCTCCCGCCGCATAGCGGACAATAACACCCGCCATGAAACTGTATCTCGATCCCGAACATTCCAAGGAAGGCCCGGCCCTGATCAGCAGTCCGGGCAAAACGCGCAAGCGCTTTCCGGAAGGCGTCGTCGAAACCGTCGCCAGTGAGGCCGAGGCGCTGCGCCGGGCCGGGGAAAACCTGCATCCGGCAATCGTCGTCGGTCCGTCGCGCTCATCGGAAGGCTTCAGGCTCTATTACCTGGTGCGCTGGCTCGATTGAACCCTTCATTTTCTGGAGATTCCATGCAACACAAAGGCAAACCGATAAACATTCCCATCGTCGCCGAAACCCAACCCGCCGGCGACGCCTTCGGCGGCGATTGCTCGGGCGCCGAGCCATTCGCACTGATGGTACTCGGCGACAGCATGGAACCGGAATTCCTGGATGGCGAGATCATCGTCATCGAGCCGGAAGGTCTGGCAACGGACGGATCGTATGTCATTGCCCAGCACGACGAGGAATCGATCTTCCGCCAGTTGATCAAGCGCGAGGCGGGCTGGGCCCTGCACGCGCTGAACCCGGCCTACCCCGATCACCCGATCGCCGACCTGTCCGGCGTCAGGGGGGTGGTAATCATGAAGAAGAAGCCCGGTCGACCCAGCAAATCGGGCAAAAAATATTACGTCGGCGAAGAGAACGCCTGATCTGGCCCGGTGGCCGAAACCCTTAACTGGCAGCTGCCCCCGAGCTGAATATCCAGGGCCGCACGATCCGGCGTCAATCGACGCTGAGCGATCTGCCGGAATCCCTGGGGCCAAGGGCCAGGATTTTCCTGACCGCGCGCACCGCCCACCGCTCGGGCGATTCGTAAGTGCCTGCCGCGTTGCCGAACGAGGTACGCAGCATGTCCGTATCGATAATGCCGGGATTCAGCGGAACGGCGGCCATTCCCTCCGGCAACTCCTGCGCCAACGCCTTCGTCAGCCCCTCGATCGCCCATTTGGTCGCGCAATAGGGTGCGACACCCGCTGCTGTGCTGCGTCCCCAGCCCGAACTGACATTGACGATCACGCCCCGTCTCACCTTCACCATGGCCGGTACGAAGTGCCGGATGACGTTCGCGACGCCATTGATATTCACGCCGGTCAGCGCGTCGAATTCACCGGCCCGTATCTCCCACAGCGGGGCGTTGGCGTTCACCACGGCGGCGTTGTTGATCAGCAGATCGGGGGTACCGACGGTTGCGAGCAGGTGGGCTGCCCAATCGTCGACCTGAACATCGTCACCGACATCCACGGTGGCAAAGTGATGAGGCGCCGGGTATTCCCGCCGCAGGGCTTCGATCTGCCCGGCATTGCGACCGCATCCGGCCACGGTATGACCGGCGGCCACCAGTTCCCTGAGCATGGCGCGCCCCAATCCCCGGGTAACGCCGGTCAAAACCACGATGCGTGACGAATTCATTCAGCTAACTCCCGACACCCTTCTGCAAACCGACATGATGACCTTCGGGGCATTGGCGCCATAACCCCTGCCAAACGCAAATTCGCCGCTATCGAACGAAATTTCCCCAAGTTCGCCAGCGGGCTTTTTACACCCGGATTTAGGCGCGATATCGTTGCAGTGACTGCAAAACTATGATGCCCGTCTCAGATTAACGAGTTGAGTTGTCTGAATTCGAGTGGAGCGGGCGAACGGAATCGAACCGTCGGCTCTTGCTTGGGAAGCAAGGGTATTACCATTATACGACGCCCGCTCTGGGCTGGAGGCTGCATTCTATGCGCTGCGGCTGTCCGGTTCAATCCTCGGTGAGCAGGCGATACTGTCCGGCGTGGAAAAGTAGCGGGGAGAGTTCGGGGGTTTCGCTGAAATTGACGACCCGGCCGACGAATATCGAGTGATCACCACCAGCCAGACAGGTTTCGTTGGCGACCTCGAAACTGGCGCAACAGTGTTCCAGCAGCGGCGCGCCACCGGCGCCCGCTTGCCAGTGCAGGCCGGCGAAGCGGTCGACCGGCCAGGTCGCGAAGCGGTTGGAGAGATCGACCTGCCCGGCGGCCAGCACGTTGATGGCATGGTGGCTGGCATGGCGGAAGGCTTCGAGGTTGTGCGAGGCGTTGTCGAGGCACCAGAGCACCAGCGGGGGATCCAGCGACACTGCCGAGAACGAATTGACCGTCAGCCCGATCGGCTGCCCTTCCGGATCGAGCGCCGTGACGATGGTTACCCCGGTCGCGAAGCGGCCGAGGGTATTGCGCAAGGCGCGGGTGTCGTCCTGAATATCGCTCATTGATCAATGCCGGCGAGAAAACGCCGTATTATCCGTGCTCCGCACCTGCACGTCGAGGCTGATTTGTCGATATCCCCTGCCTTCACCAATGCGCTGATCGCCTGGCAGAAAAGCGCCGGGCGCCACGACCTGCCTTGGCAGAAGACCCGCGACCCCTACCGGATCTGGCTCTCGGAAATCATGCTGCAGCAGACGCAGGTCAGCACGGTCATTCCCTATTTCCAGCGTTTCCTGGCAAGCTTTCCGACTGTGCAGTCGCTGGCCGCGGCGCCGTTCGAGGTCGTGATTGAGCACTGGGCGGGGCTCGGCTATTACGCGCGCGCCCGTAACCTGCATCGCTGCGCACGCGAGATCGTTACGGTCAACGGCGGAAAATGGCCGAATTCCGTGTCCCAGTTGAGCGCCCTGCCCGGCATTGGCCGATCGACGGCAGCGGCCATCGCCGCCTTTGCCTTCGGCCAGCGGGCGACGATTCTCGATGGCAACGTCAAGCGGGTGCTGTGCCGGCAGTTCGCGGTCGAGGGTTTTCCCGGCCAGGCGGCGGTCGATCGCGAATTGTGGTTGCTCGCCGAGCGCCTGCTCCCGGAAACCGATATCGAAACCTACACGCAGGGCCTGATGGATCTCGGCGCCACTTTGTGCACACGGCACCGGCCGCGCTGCGAAGCATGCCCGGTCGCCGCCTGCTGCCAGGCAAGGCTTGAAGACCGGCAAATGGAACTGCCGACAGCGCGCCCGCGAGCTGCGCTGCCCGAGCGGCGCGCGACCTTCGTCTTCATCAGCGACGGCAGCAAGCTGTTGCTGGAACGCCGTCCAGCGAGCGGACTGTGGGGCGGATTGCTGGTGCCGCCCGAAGGCGAGGCTTCGAGCGTGCTTGCGCGACTCGGGCTGACCGGCACAAGCGTGCACGATCTGCAACCGCAGAGGCATTCATTCACGCATTTCCGGCTGACGCTCGATCCGGTGCTGTGCCGGGTTAAACCGACAGGCAGGGCAAGCGGGCCGGGACTGGAATGGATTGTGCTGGACAAAGCCGCGCAGGCCGGGGTGCCGACGCCGATCAGGAAGCTGATCGAACAGATCGCCGCTGTAACCGGCTGAACATCAGGGCAGAAATTCAGGGTTTGGCCGCTGCACCCTCGGCCGCCTTGACCTTGGCGTCGGCCTTTTCCTTCTTTTCGGCAACCCGTGCGTCGTGCTCGGCCTGCTTTTTGCGCAGGCGCTCGGTTTCCTCGGCCTTGCGCCGGGTGCCTTCCTCGGCCTTGCGCGCCTTTTCTGCCCGCGTCGTGGCTTCTTCGAGCTCTGCTTCGCTACGTGCGGCAGCGGTCTCTTCCTTCAGGACTTCGAGTTTGGCGGCACGCTCCGGTGCCCGCGCCGCCGCTTCGAGATCGCGGGCGTTGAGCTGTTCCTTCCTGACCTGGCGCTCGATCGCCTTCCCTTCGTTTTCGAGGCGCCTGGCTTCCCGGCTGGCCTCGGTCAGTTCCCGGAAGGCATTGTCGCGACAACGATTGACGAGGAATTTCTTGAAGCACGCCGGTTCGTCGATTTCGTAGCGCTGGTCGGCGGCAGCCTGGCGCGCCTTGCTGTCGCGGCGCAACGCGGCAGCCTGCTGCAGGCGCTGTTCCCAATCGGCGTTCTGCTCGGCCGTCGGCGCCGCAGCAGCCAGCCCGGACAGCAGGCTCAAGGCGAACGCCGAGACGAATTTAGGCAGGCTGTTTGCGCGGTAGGCTGAAGGGAAGAAGTGATCGGTCATGGCGCCGCAAGAAAAGGTGCAAGGCCGATTTTAGCAGCCCGCCGCTATAATTCGCCGCTCATGATTACCCTCCGCCAAGTTACCTTCGCCCGCGCCGGCCGCCCGCTGGTCATCGATGCTTCCGTTCAGATTCACACCGGCTGGAAGGTCGGCGTCGTCGGCGCCAACGGCAGCGGCAAGTCCAGCCTGTTCGCGCTGCTTGCCAACGAACTGCACGCCGAATCTGGCGATGTCGAACTGCCGGCCAGCTGGCACATCGCCCGCGTTGCCCAGGAAACGCCGGCCCTGCCCGACAGCGCGCTTGAATTCGTGCTCGACGGCGATGTCGAACTGCGGCGCATCGAACGCGAGCTGGCCGCCGCCGAAGCCAGCGGCGACGGCGAGGCGATCGGCCACCTGCACGCCCGTTACGGCGAAATCGGCGGCTATTCGGCCAAGGCACGCGTCGCCGAGGTACTGCATGGCCTTGGTTTCAGCGACGCCGATTTTTCCCGTTCGGTGGCGGAATTCTCCGGCGGCTGGCGGGTTCGCCTCAACCTCGCGCGCGCCCTTTCCTGCCGCGCCGACCTGCTGTTGCTCGACGAGCCGACCAACCACCTCGATCTCGACGCGGTGTTCTGGCTGGAGCAATGGCTGAAAACGACGCCGGCCACGTTGCTTCTGATTTCGCACGACCGTGACTTCCTCGATGCCGTGGTCGGCCAGATCCTGTCCATCGACCTCCAGCGCCTGACGCTGACCAGCGGCGGCTATTCCGACTACGAACGGGCGCGCGCCGCCCGCCTGGCCACCCAGCAGGCAAGCTACGAAGCCCAGCAGCGCGAAATCGCCCACCTCAGCCGCTTCGTCGAGCGCTTCAAGGCCAAGGCGACCAAGGCCCGCCAGGCACAGAGCCGAGTCAAGATGCTCGAGCGCATGGAAATCGTCGCCGCCGCCCATGTCGATTCGCCCTTCCATTTCAGTTTCCGCCAGCCGACCGCCCTGCCCGACCCGCTGCTGGTCATCGAAAAAGCGTCTGCCGGCTACGTCGACCGCAACATTCTCGACAACATCACGCTCACCTTGCGTCCCGGTTGCCGGATCGGCCTGCTCGGCCGCAACGGTGCCGGCAAATCGACGCTGATCAAGCTGCTTGCCGGTGCCATCGACCAACAGGGCGGCCAGCGCAAGGAAGCCAAGGCGCTCAACATCGGCTACTTCGCCCAGCACCAGCTCGAACAGCTGCGCCCCGACGAATCGCCGCTGCAGCACCTGGCCCGCCTCGAACCGACCACGCCTGAACAGGAACTGCGCGACTACCTGGGCGACTTCGATTTCCGCGGCGACATGGCCAGCCGCCCCATCGAACCCTTTTCCGGCGGTGAAAAGTCCCGCCTGGCGCTGGCCCTGCTGATCCGCACCAGGCCCAACCTGCTGCTCCTCGACGAGCCGACCAACCACCTCGACCTCGAAATGCGCGAGGCGCTGACCTTCGCGCTGCAGGATTACGAAGGTGGCATGGTCTTCGTCTCGCACGACCGCCACCTGCTGCGCACCTGCGCCGACGAACTGCTGCTGGTGGCCGATGGCAAGGCAAGCGAATTCGATGGCGACCTCGACGACTACGCCACCTGGCTGGCCAGCCAGCGCAACGCCGAAAAGGCTCGGGAGCCGGATGTTGCCGCCGAAAAGACCGAGCGTTTGCAGCAGCGTGCCGACGCCAAGGCCAATCGGCAGACTATCCTGGCCCAGCGCCGGCCGCTGACCAAGGAAATCGAGCAGCTGGAAAGAAAGCTCGGCAAATGGAACGAGGAAAAGGCGGCGCTAGAAGCGCAGTTCGCCGATCCGGACTTCTATGCTGCGGTCGACCGGCAAAAAAGCGAAGAAATGCACCACCAGGCTGCTCTGCTTGGTGAGCAGATCGACGAAGCGGAACTGCGCTGGCTTGAAGTACACGAGGCGCTGGAAGCCTTGCCGGCCGTCGACTGACGGCACATGAGCAACTGCCGGAAACGACCCAAAACGGAAGTAGCGGTTTCCCGGCAGCGGCCATTGATCTAAACCCTGGTTCAGCGAACTGGAATTCTCCGAAGCGGTCATTGGCGACCTCACCCAACCGGCCAGGATGAGACACCGGTGCCATCCGAACGGCTGATAACTAATCTAAAGCTGGCCTCTTAGGTCGCCCCGCCAGTTGGCAGTCCCTCTGCGAGCAGTCGTCCGAGCATCATCCCCAATCTCAAGTCATCGATCTGCCCGAATTCGTGCAGGCGCAGCTTGCCGGCGCGGTCGATGAGGATCAGTGTGGGTGTGCCCCGCATCCCGTAGCGATTCATCGTTTCTGGAACCGGGGTTCCTGCTACTGCGACATCCACGCCCACCGGATGGGTGATGCGGTATTCATGCAAAAATGCTTCGAGCGCCACCGGCATCATCGCCGCGTGGTGCTCGAATACGGTATGCAAGCCGATAACCGACACGCCGTGTTCAGCGTATTCCCGATGCACCCGTTCCGCCTGCGGCACGGCGTGACTTACGCAGGCCGGGCAAAGCATCTGAAAGGCATGCAGCAGAACCACTCGCCCCCGAAGCTGCGACAGTTCCAGCGGCACCCGGGTGTTCAACCAGACCTCAACCTGCCATTCAGGCGCCATCGGAGCTTCCATTGACAACATGCTTCAATCCCGCAAGCGACTGAACACGTAGTCGTGTCCCTTCTGTGGCTCGTGGCAAGAAAAACAGGCGCTGGCCGCGTTGTCAGGCACGACACGGTTGGCTTGGTCGCCGCCGGCGAAGCCCTCGAAGCCCCAGCCGCCTGTCGCGGCGTACCTCTTCGTGTTCTTGTGCATCACGCCGACGACCTTGCGCGGGCCCTCGGTGACGGCATTGTCGGCTGATTTAGCTTCCAAAAGATCGAACACGATGACCGCGCCATCCGGGAACTTGCCGGACTTGTAGCCCGCCACGGCTTTCGGGTTGGCGTAGAGGTGATGGATGCCGCCGAAGGCTTCGTAAAGCGGATGGCCTTTGTCGATGACCATGCTCTTGACGTGATGCCAGTCGCGATAGCCCGTCGGGTAAGGCACCTGGAGTTCGGCTGCGATGGCCGGCAGGACCACGGCCATCGAAGCGAGCGCCGGCAGGAAATGTTTGAGCATCGAAATCTCCTATTTCAGATCGGCCAGCGCAGCACCGAAGTTGATATGGAATGGCTGCCCACCAATGACCAGCGCGGGTACCGACTTCACGCCGTAGCGCTCGGCCTGGGCGATACGGTCCTTTTGCTCGCCCAGATGGACGACTTCTACCGCGTACCTGGTCGGATCGAGTGCGCGGATGAATTGCTGTTCGGCGGATACGCACACAGGGCAACCGGCATGGAAAAACAAGGCTTCGCTCATGATTGACTCCTTAGGATTGTTGTTTGTATGCATCGAGTCGATGCATGGCGGAGTTTAGGGTCGCTACATCATGCTTGTCAAGAGGTGCGTCGAGGCGATACATTTCAATCATGAGCCAAACTTCTCTCCTGCTCGAACGACTGGGGGCACTCATTCAACAGTCCGTTCGCGACGCTGCCGCGCGGCATGGGTTGCTGCCCATCCACATACAGGTTCTGCATTACCTCATGCGGGCCAATCGGTACAGCGACCTGCCGATCGCCATTGCGGAGTATTTCGGCATCACCCGCGGGACGGTGTCGCAGACGCTCGCTGTACTGGAACGCAAGGGATTGCTGACCAAGGAACCGGACGCCCATCATGGCAAGCGCGTGCACCTGACACTTACCCCCGCAGGCGAGTCTGTATTGAGCGATAGCTGGGTCGAGCACGTTGAGCAGGCACTCTGCGAGCGACCAGTTGACGCGGCTACACTCGAAAGTACGCTGCGCAACCTGCTCTCGGCCATGCAGCGCGTGAACGGGCAGCGTGCCTTCGGCATATGTCGGCAGTGCGCTCACTTTCTGACCGAGGAAACCGGCGCACGCTGCGGACTAACTCACGAGCCGCTCGCCACCGAGCAAACGGTTCGCATCTGTCGTGAATGGTCAGCAGCAACAGCGGAGTGCGTTTGATTCATTCCGATCACAGATTGACCGCCACCTCGGAATCTCGAACGGCTGGGTTCTTATCACTTCGAGGCCAATGGCGTTGAAAGCATCATCTGTCGCTTTTTGGTCGCTACGCAACCGTCCTCTCGACTAATTCGTTGCCGGAAAGCGGTCGGTGAAGTTTCGCTTCCCGTAAGCGGCCATTGATCACCGCGTGCTGACGACCCTCTGCGGTCGATCAGCTTTCTCCAAACCGGCCAGTCGGCCAGGTCAAGGTTCTGCCAACCAAGATGCTCCGAAGCGGCCATTGGTGATTTCACCCTCCCGGCCAAGAACGGTGTCCGTGGCTGTTAAATTTGAACCCGCTACAATTGCTGCCCCCACAGTGGCGTCCATCTCGCTGATGCAATGCAAAAACTAATTCTTCTGGCCTTTGGCCTCTGTATCTCGCTCTTTGCTCGTTCAGAAGACGCGGCAATAGAACAACTATTTCGCAACGCGGGCATCGACGGAACCATCGTGATCGAATCTGTCAGCACGGGACAGCGCTTCGTCCATAACGATGCTCGTTCAAGACACCCCTATGCGGCCGCTTCGACGTTCAAGGTATTCAACACGTTGATTGCACTTGAGGAGGGTGCAATTTCCGGGGCTGACGCGATCTTCCATTGGGATGGAACCCAATATGCGATTGCCGCCTGGAATCAAGATCAGACGCTGGAAAGCGCTTTCAGGGCGAGCTGTGTCTGGTGCTACCAACAACTCGCACGGCGAGTGGGGTCGCCGAAGTACATGCCCTATATTCAGCAAGCGAACTATGGTCAGTTGCGCCAACCATACAATGAAACAGAGTTTTGGCTGGATGGCGCTTTGACGATCAGTGCGGAACAGCAGGTCGCATTTCTCCGAAAAATCGTCGAGCGTAAGTTGAAGTTCAAGGCGAGCAGCTATGACACGCTGAAGAAAATCATGCTCTCGGATGAGACGGAGCGGTATCGACTCTATGCAAAAACGGGATTAGCGACCCGCAATACCCCCTCTGTTGGCTGGTATATCGGGTTTGTGGAAACATCTGACGACACTTGGCTTTTTGCCCTGAACCTTGCGGCCCGTGATGCCAAGGACCTACCGCTGCGTATCCAGATCGCCAAGGATGCGTTGAAGGCAAAAGGCGTGCTGCCGATCAACTAATGTCTTCTTTCGGAGAAAGTCACCTTCAGCTTCGGGTCGCGAAACGACCTTCCTCTCTCTAGTTCGTCGCCGGAAAGCGGTCAATGAAGTTTCGCTTCCCTTAAGCGGCCATTGATCACCGAGTGCTGACGACCCTCAGCCGACCTACAGCATTCTCCAAAGCTGCCGCACGCCGAGCTACGGATTTTCGCGTTTCGCTTCTACGAAGCCGCCGTTCGCGGACTCACACGTTCGGCCATAACTGGCCGGTCACCCGTCTGGAGTTTGAGACATTCGAGGGGCCGTTGCGCTCTGAAACCCGCCGTTCAATCTAATTCAGCTCATCGGCCTGACCGGCCATCCAGGACTTGCTGCTTGGACGGCTGCACCTTGGCGCATTGCCGCCGTTCGAGGGGGGCGCCGAAAAAACCTGGGCCGACGAGTCCGGGTGACCGCTTACCAAAAAACGCTACTCACACTTTCGACCCAATCCGGCCGGTCGCCCCTCTGAGCGCTCAAAGACAGGTAACTGAGTACAGCAGCCGTTCCGGCACGGTGCTCACTGACACGTCATCGGACTAAAAAAAGGCAGGCTAGCGGCTAATGCCGTCGGCGGGTGCGCCACTGAGTAGGGGGTGCTCCAGTCCACCGATGAAACGCTCGGGTAAAGCCCGCAGGGTCAGCATATCCAAGGATCGTGGCAATATCGGTTACTGCCGTACTCGTGTTATCGAGCAACTGGCAAGCGAGATCCCGGCGCGCTTCATTGCACATCTGGCGAAACGTGGTTCCGGCAGCCGCCAATTTCCGATTGAACGCCCGACGGTGCATGCCGATTTGGTCTGCCGCAGCGCCTACCGAGCAGTTCGGCGACGTGACCATGGTCCGCAGAATCCGGCGAACGTGCTCGACAATGTTTGCCTCAGTTATCTGCTTTAGCTCGTGCACGCGTTCCCCCATGAGCTTGTGCAATAGCAAATCCGCGCTGGGTACAGGTGCGCGCAGCAACTGCGATTGAAAGACGATACCCGTCCTATCCGCGTCGAAGTTCGGCACTACGCCGAAGAATCGTTGGTAGGGGCCTACGCGTCTCGGCCGGGAGAACGCGAACAGCACTTGATCCGGCCGCCACGGCCGGCCAAATAAGCTACGCAGGATATTGGTCGCGATCGCAATGGCACATGCCATGATCTGGTTCAGCGACTCGATCTCCGCATCAAGAAGGGTATACCCCAGGATCGAGAAATTACCTGCGCTCTCGATCCATACCATTCCCCCCTGATCCTGCACGTCGAGGTCACGCGCAAAGACGGAGAGTGCATCTCCGACGGTCGAAGAGCTTTGCATCAGGTAACCGAGAGTACCAAGAGACGAGGCGCCTGCATGCTGGCCAACCAGCAACCCGAAGTGCTCGCAGTTGGTGAGCTCGGCACAGCGACCGAGGAGCCGGCCTGCCATCGCCATCGACAAGGTGTTTTCCGGATCGTCGAAGAAAGACTCGGTCAGACCGAAGTCTGCCAGTAACGCGTGTGGCTCGACACCGAGGGACCGAAGTACGGCAGGTAACGCCAGGATCGGGCCGGCTCGCACCATTCCTTCTTCGACCACCAGACGACCAACTCGGTTAGCGCTGCCGGAAGATTGTTTCTTCATAATATTATTTTGAGGGCCAATCAGCATTCAAATGTCGCAAAGCATCAAGAATATGGCACAAAATATCAAGAATGCACTGGCGAATTCATCTAAATTCATCACGACTTGAGCCGGAAACTTGAAAGGAGACGATATGTTTACGCTGTCCAGAATTAGCCGCGGTGCTGTGCCAGCCATCGCGTGCCTCGTGCTCGCCTTCGGGCCAGTCGCCGGGGCCGTACAGGCGGACACCTACAAATACTCGACACCGATACCCTCGGGCATTGCGTCGCCGGACACCATCGATACCCGGCTTGGAACGCTCAAGTTCTTTGACGGCTTCCCGGACAAGGCCACGGCCGAAAAACTCTGGGACAACCTCGACTTTCAACGCTCCGTGCAGGCCTTCCTGCTTGGGATGCCGGCGGTCAGCCAGGCGGCCAACCGCGAAGCATTTCGCACCTTGGGGCCGCTGAACACCCTGTTGCCGATCTATGAGCAGTTGACCGACTCACGTTCCCTCATCCTCACCGGCAACGACAACACAGTGTACAACTGGGTGTGGCTCGATCTCTCCAAGGGACCGATGGTGCTTGAGGTGCCCCCGAAGGTTCTTGGGACGGCCAATGACATGTGGCAGCGCTGGGTCGTTGACGTCGGCATTACCGGGCTGGACAAGGGACAGGGCGGCAAGTACCTGTTCCTTCCCCCGGGCTACAAGGGCAACGTGCCGTCCAAAGGCTTTGTCCAGGTCGTGCATTCGCCGACCTTCAGTCTCTGGATTCCGTGGCGCAGCTTTCTGGTTGACGGTGATCCCAAGCCGGGCGTCGACCTCGTCAAGAAATACACAAAGATCTATCCGCTCGCCGATGCGGGCAAATCCCATCCACCGCTCCGGGTAGTGGACATGTCGGGCAAGCCGTTCAACACCATCTTCCCCACCGACTATCGCTTCTGGGAACTGCTGAATCAGGTCGTTCAGGAGGAACCCGTTGAATCATTGGATCCGGTCACCCTGGGCTTCTTCCAGTCAATCGGCATCCAGAAAGGCAAGCCCTTTGCGCCGGACGCGCGGATGAAGAAGATCTTGACCGAGGCCGCGGCAGTTGGCGCCGCCACGGCGCGCACCATCCTCTTCCATACGCGTGACCGGGCGGCCTACTACTACGACAACAGCAACTGGCAACGTGGCTTCACTGGCGGCTACAAGTTCGAGGCCGCCCCCGGCGTGGCGGACTTCGACGCCGCAACCTTCTATTACTACCTGGCCATCCTCGTTACCCCGGCCATGGAGGAGAAGATGATTGGCAAGGGCTCGCAGTACGCCTGGAGCGCGCGTGATGCCAGCGGCAATCCGCTTGACGGTGGCAAGAATTACCGGCTCCACATGCCACCCAACGTCCCGGTCAAGGACTTCTGGTCGCTGATCCTCTACAGTGACCAGACACGCTCCCAGATCCAGACTGACCAGCGCTTCCCGAGCATGAGTAGCCAGACAAAGGGGCTCACGACGAACGCAGATGGGTCGATCGACGTCTACTTTGGGCCGAAGGCGCCTGCCGGGAAGGAAAGCAACTGGGTCCAGACTGTTCCCGGCGATGGCTGGAATGTCGTGCTGAGGATGTACGGAGCGCTTGAGCCCTGGTTCGACCAGACGTGGCGTCCGGGCGAGATCGAGTTGGTGCCATAAAACCCGACAAGGAAAAGGAATCATGAAAAAAACCTTCAAATGCCTATCCCATGCCGCCCTGGTACTGGCGGCCACAATGGCCGGTGCCATTGCCGCTCCGCCGAAATATGCGCCCGATGTGCCGGCGAAGATCACGACTCCTGATGCGGTTGAGACCCGTATCGGGACGTTCCACTTCAAGGACGGCATGCCGGATCCTGCGACTGCGCAGCTGGCTTACGATCAGCTCGACTACACCCGGGGCGTTGACGCCTTTCTCACCGGCATGTCGGCAACCTCGATTTACGCACTTTGCCGAGGCTTCGATGAGGTGGGTATCAAGCCCAACCACGGTATCGGCATCTCCGAGGATCTGCTGGATGCGCGCTCGCTCTTTCTGACCGCCAATACCACCACGGTCTACGCCATGGGCTGCATGAACCTGAACGAAGGCCCGGTGGTCCTGCGGGTGCCGCCCCGGATTCTGGGGCCGGTAGACGACGCGGACTTCCGCTGGGTCACCGACGTCGGGTTCACCGGCCCAGACAAAGGCAAGGGCGGCGATTATCTGTTCGTCCCGCCCGGCTACAAGGGAACGCTGCCGAAGCAGGGCTATCACATCGCGAAGCCCGCCACCAACCGAATCCTGGTGTTCTATCGCGCTTTCGTTGAAAAAGGTGACATTGCTGCGGCGGTAGCCGGCGTCAAGGCCAAGGCGGGCATGTTCCCCCTCTCCGAGGCAGGCAAGCATCAGGCAACTGGCTTCGTCAACATCTCCGGGATGAAATTCAACACCATCAGTGCGAACGACTTCAGCTTCTACGAGGAGTTGAATGGCGTGGTGCAGAACGAGCCCGCGGATTGGGTCGATCCGGACAAGGTCGGTCTGTACGCCGCGATCGGCATCCGCAAGGGCCAGCCGTTCGCGCCCGACGCACGGATGAAGAAGATCCTGACGGACTCGGTGGCCGTGGGTAACGCGATCGCCCGCGCAAACCTGTTCGCCTCCCGCGACCCGGACACCCGGATATTCTCCGACCGCCAATGGTTCACGCCGTTCGTAGGCGGCAGTTACCAGTTCCTGAACGGTGCAGAGAGACTTCTCGACGCGCGGACGATGTTCTTCTACTACGCGACGGGAATCACGCCCGCCATGACGAAATCCAAACCCGGTACTGGCTCCGCCTACGCGATCACCGTGCGCGATTCGGCCGGGAACTATCTGGATGGCGGCAGAACATACAAGGTGACCCTGCTGGGACCTATTCCTGCGAAGAACTTCTGGTCGTTCACGGTCTATGACAACCAGACCCGTTCGCTGCTTCCGACCGACCAGAAGCTGGCCGGGATCGACAGTACCGTTCCGGGCGTACGGATGAATCCGGATGCAGGTGTCACCGTCTGGTTCGGGCCTACAGCCCCTGCTGGCGAAGAAGGAAACTGGGTGCAAACCATGCCAGGAAAAGGTTACAGCGCTGCTTTACGGCTCTATGGCCCCTTGGAGCCCTGGTTTAACCAGAGCTGGCGACCAAGCGACATCGAACTGCAACAATAATTCTCACGGCCATTGTTGGCACAGAACCCTTTTGCCCCTTCAGAGCGAGTTGTGTGCATTGGCCTTCCGGCAGGTTCCGGAGTGCAGCAGTCAATCGGATGGCTGCTTTCCGGATCCTTTGACCGGCGGCAGCTGGCCGGGTCCGGCAATCCCCAGCTTCAATTTGCCTGCCGTAAAGCGGCCATTCGCTTCCGCTCGACACGAGAAATCTAAACGTAACAGCCAACGGCAGCTGATGGCCGATAGGGTGAGTAGGGTCC
>Ga0209202_1000402_pt1 | contig 37073 bp, 28 predicted proteins | sample AD_UKC032_MetaG_FD_184416 | JGI IMG/M metagenome (GOLD analysis project Ga0209202, IMG submission 184416) | Active sludge microbial communities of municipal wastewater-treating anaerobic digesters from USA - AD_UKC032_MetaG (SPAdes) (version 2) | ecosystem: Engineered > Bioreactor > Anaerobic >... | reverse complement strand
CTTAACCCCAGCAGATGTCTATTTTGGGAGAGGTGAACTTATTTTAAAAGAGCGTGAACGTTTAAAGAAAATTGCAATTATAAACCGAAGAAATGAGTACCAAAAATCAAAATTAACAACAAATACAAAAAAACATTTATCTTTGAATTATTAACAAAATACTCTCTTAGGAAAAGTCCAATTTAGTTTGAAGATATACACAGTGATGCATCTGTGTAATCTAATTTTTCTAAAGAGGATTGAATTTTTAGAACATCGGGAGTAAGTTCATGTTCATTTATTTTGATTAAGTGTGCTATAATTTGTTCAAATTCATCAAGTTGAATCAAATTGTCAATTATCGTAAGCCTTTTTGTAATTATTTCAGCATCAAATTTTTTGAGGGGATCATGTCCGTGATATTGAATTTTTATTCTTCTAAATTCATCAATAAAGGACGTGGCCAAATCTATATTGTCACTAGAAATGGTTATGTTTTCATGATTTGATGTTGCTTTAATACTCCAATTATAGGAACCTGTAATTGTATTGATGTCATCAACTACACAAAATTTATTATGCATTAATGCCCCTTTATTTTCATCAATTAAATAAACCTTCCCGCCACATTTTTCTAAATCATGATAATTAATATTGCATCCTCTTGTGATGAAATCATTCATTACTATTAATTGTACATCCAGACCAAGTTTTGCTTTATCACATAAAATATTAAATAATTTTACATCTGTAAACCACGCCACTGCCACATATATAGACGAGTTTGCATTGTTTAGTTCTTTTGTAATATGAGTTCGTATGTTCTTAAAATATGCTTGTGTTTCCATTTATTAAATATTTAAATTTATTTTCTAAAATGTTGATCCTTTATCAAAACCAGTAGTTCTCAATTTTAAATCACGTTTAACATTTCTTTTTGATGCTCTGTAATTTCGCTTATTGTCTAGTTTTCACATTCCATCATAATTTTCTGTTTGATGCTTTCATGAGAGTTAGTTTTCAAGATATATTTCTATTAACATTTAAATAGTAAACTCTAAAACAGCATCATCTCTATTTTCAAATTCAATAATGTTTTCCCAATCTTCATTTTGAGTGTGAACAAATTTATTTTTATTACAATCAAATGCAATTTGTCTGCTATTTATTTCAAAATATTTCCAATAGTCTACTGATTTTTGAACCTTATATGAATTTTCAAGAAAAGTGGATAACTTGTTTTTTAATTCTATATAAAGTGAGTAAGAATAATATTCACTATGATAACCGGAGGTCATTGTTGATTGTAATAGGAGAATATCAGATTCACTGTTTTTTCGAATCAATTTTTGTTTTCCACAAGCATCAATGATTTCACGCTGTTTGATGAAATAATACCTCCAATCACTTGTATCTGTGAAATCTTCAACAGTCTTTTGTAAATCATAAATTAAGCTATAAATCGATAGTTTATCAATAAGAGTTTTTAAAATCCTTCTGTTTTTATTATCATCTCTTAATAATCTTTTCCAACTTATATCACGTTCAAAATCTATTAAAAAACTATGATTAGAACTTTTCTTTAATAAGTAATCTCCGGTTGCCAGTAAAGCTCTTTCAAAAAGATAATTTTCAAATGAAACAAGACCTTCACTATGAAAGATTGCTTTTATTTTATTTGAATATTCATTGAATTTTAAAATATTGTGTGTTCCATCCTCATTTTTACACCAATCAAGTAAGAAGCCAATCTGGCCATTAAAATAGCCATGGTTTTCTATTTCAATAATTGCTATTCTCCATTCATCACTTTCTGAAATAAGTTTAGCTTTAAGTTTTTCTTCTTCAATTATAAATTCGGGAAAAGCTTTATCTTTTGTATTTATAAAATCTTTAAAATATTCAATAATATTATTTCTATGATTAATTAGATTTGAAAAGAACAATAATGAATCTGCAAAAGTATTGGCATTGTCATAATACAGTCTATGTGCCTCCACAAGATTCCTGACAATTCGCATCCAATTATTAAAGTTTTCTACATTAACATCATCCTCTTTCGCTAAATATTGATAATATGCAAAAGCAATAACTAAATCCGGATAAGTTAAATCGTTTTTAATAAAAATATTATCATCTTGAATCTCAATTAGCTTAATTACACCTTTAAATATTTTCTCTTCATCTGTATAAGTGAGGTCATTTAAATATTTTTTTAATCCATTTTTACTTGCGATTTTATTTAAAACTGATTTTAAAGTATTGAAATAGTTTTCATCAAAACATTCTAGTTCTAAATATTTATTAAGTGAAATAGCTTCATTACTTCTCAATAAATCAACATTTTCTCTAAAATTATTTTTAGAGTTTGATTTGATAGAATAGTTTATTACCGCAAATGTTCTAAAAAAATTTAAAAACTGATCATCAAAAATATTTTTTTCATTTTTGTAATTCCAAAAAAAATCTGTCCATACAGTATCTATTTTGTGAGCAAAAGTTTTTTGAGTTAATTCTAACCAAGAATCTTTATTTTCTTCATTTAATATTAAATCTTTTTCCCAATGATCTTTTAAAAGTATTTTTTCGCCATTAACATGAACCTCATCTCCTTTATCATCTGTTTTGTATATAACTTGTTTTAAATATTGCTCAAACTTTGCTTTAAAATTTTCGAAGTCTGTAAGAGCTTTTCCTCTTGCGTTCATTTTGATATACAAATCATCTGAGAGTCCGAAGTTTTGTAATTCTATAAAATGAAAACTAATATTTTTTAACTTGTCCCAAACTTCGGATTTATCTTTTAATGTTTGAGAAATCACATCTAACATAGTCAGCATAGACTTTATTGTAGGGTCTCTTATCCAAGATAGGAAAAACCAAGAACTATCAATAATCGTTTTAGACAATTCATTGTATTTTGGCTTTGTTTTTTCTTTATCGTGATAATCTGTTTCTAAAAGTTTTTTATACTCAATTCCTTGATTGATTAAACCAATACAGAATTCCCTTGAACTCATTCGTGTTTCGTATGTGAATTTTGATAAGAGATTTTTTAAATCTTTATCTAATTTGCTTTCCTTCAAAGCAATATACCAATGCAAAAGAAACAAAGTGGTTAAACGCTGTTGTCCGTCTAGTGGTTTTAATACGTTTTCTTCCACATCCCCATATACAAAATCTAATTCTAAAGGTTTGCCATCAATTGATTCCCGTATTGAACTTAAGAAATTTTTTCTAAGTTCCTCTTTTCCATCTCGACCTTGAGCAAAATCACGTTGAATTATAGGAATTTCAATTTTATATTTATCAATTAATTCTATAAAAGTTAATTTTTCTGATGTCGTGTTATTATTCATTGTCTGCTGAAATTGGTTTTGAGATATATATATCTAAAATTTTTTGAATATCATTTAAATAAGCATTTCGGTCTTTTTCTTCCCACTTACTTAATTGCTTGGTACATCCAACATAATACTTTTGAAAGACTTTTTTGGTTGCCATAGGAACAAACCCACCTGTTTTTTCAAGCTCAATAATTCTTTCTCTTTTAACTGGGAATAATCCATTATTAAGTTTTGAGTTGTCATTTATTGAAAGCAACGCCATATTTTCAATAGAATGAATTTCTATTTCACCAAAGTTTTGGCTGATTTCTTTCACAAGCTCTGGAATCTTGACTTTTTGTTTATCGTTTTTGTAGTTGGTTAGCTTTATTTTTAAGTCATCCTTTAACTCATTTTCGTCAATTGCTTTCAACCATTCATCAAAATCATCAGTTTCAGAAATATCTTCAGAATTTTGAGCATGTATATGTTCCAAACTCCAGCCGCCATTTTTCTTGTCTTTGTATTTGTTAAATGGAAATCTTAACGAATTGTCTTCACTTTTTAGAACGTTTAATATATTGTGTAGTAAAAGAACTTTAATTAACTCTGCATTATCAACCCCATATTCTAATTCTTCAATAGCTTTGGTCCTTATGACTTTAGAAATGTGATCGTCAATCCAATTTGAAAATTCCATTTTTGACTTATCTTTTTTCTCTTTGAAAATTATTTTGATGTCCGTTCCAATCGTAATCAAATATCCAATTTTGTGATACAAGTCTCTGTCGTTATTCCACTCTTCTAACGTTTGAAAGTATTTTTTAATTCCTTGCCAGTTATCGTTTATCTCGCTTACTGATTTTGGTTTAAATTTTTCATAGAAAAAACGGAAAGTCGCATACTCATCTCTTCCAAATCTTTCTAATATTGTTAGCTGTGTTTTTCTTCTTTCTTCAATTTGTTCATCTGTTGTAATTCTTAGTCTTTTTCTTTCTTCAACTTCTTTGTCTTCCTCCTGTGCAATTTTATACATTAGATCGAAAATAAACTCGATTCTTGTTGGCAAGTTATTTTCACTTTTGTTAATGAAATACCAAAAAGATTCATCCTGTAAAGCATATTCTATTCTGTCCCATTCAGAAGCGATTTCTAGTTGCTTTAAGCGTACTTTTTCGTTTTCCGTTTTAGCATTATTTTCTATGAAGTTTGTTTTTCGCAAAAATAATGCTTTGATTAATTCTGCATTTGTCAGTGGAATTTTACCGCTGTTTAATCGTGTGAAAATATCTATGGAGTCTTCGTCCTTTGAAGTTTCATACCAAATGACTTTACTTGAATGAATGAATTTTGACTCAAAGCTTCCAGTATCCAACTTAGTATTTGATTTAACCCATTGATGAATAGTGCTGTATGCTCTTGATATAAAATGGAAGTCTATGTTTTCGTTGTTTATGATTACATCATCTGAATTTTCGTCAACCGAGATATTTTCTAAAAAATCTTGACTTTTATCTCTGGTTTCAAATTTTATATTAAATTCATATATTTTTTGTTTCCCCTTCCACATTTCATTCATATAATGAATAATTAAAAGAATGGTAGTTAATCTTTGTTGTCCATCAATGATTTCCCATTCGTTTTCAGATTCAGATTTTTGTTTTACAACAATTGGTTGTAAACAATACCAAGTTTTTTCATTAGAATTTGGAATTTCTTTAGGCGAAAATTCATTGATATCATTCAACAAATCCTCCACCTGCTGCTTTGTCCAGCGATAGCCACGTTGATAAGAAGGGATATAAAAAATCCTTTCTAAAAGTTCACTGATTGAAAATAGTTTAATGGTATTGTCCATGGTTCGTTTTTATTTATTTAAGCTACTTATCTTGTTAGTTGATTGATCATCTCCGATAACTTTTTAATCTCCTCAAACTTCTCTTCAGATATCAAATTAACCAAGATATTATTCTGAACATTTACTTTTTTTACTTTTACGTAATCAAATAGTTCGTGCATCTTTACTAATGCATCATTTTTAGTATATTCAATATTTTCGTTAGCGAGTTGCGATGCATGATTTACAATTGCTCGTAATGGAAACCAAGTATTTTCAAATAGAAAACAATACAAATTTTCTCCATTATTAAAAAGCATATTTCCTGCACGACAATCATTAATAGCTTGTATTATATCTTGTTTTTCAATCTTACTCTTTTTTTGCCAATTCCTCAATAGTTATCCCGTCTTCCGAAAACTTATACTTTCCAGGTTGTAAAGTTATAGGATCTCCTTCTTGATAATCATCTTCATCCCTTTCATCCACCTCATCTTCCCATTCCTCTTTTATATTAATTAGTTTGTATTGGGTTTCCTCACAGTCAATATGGCCTGTGAAGTTCTTTTTTATTTTGAATTTTTCTCCAGGTTCTATGTTTAGAGGAAACATATTGTATCCTTGCTGAAATAGTACCGCATCACTATCATAGTCTTCATGCTTTGAAATCCCCATTGATTTTCTTGTAGAATCAAAGCTTGGTTTTATTAAAATTTCTAAAGTTTTCATTTTAGTTGTTTTTTTATTTCACTTCCTTTTTCTGTGACCAGATATTTTTGTCGTGGATGATTTGGGCTATCCGGAAATTTCATTTCGATTACCTCATCAGCTAAAGCCGGCTCCAAATAATTTTCTCTAAAATTCCTTCTGTCTTTTAAACTTAGAGCATCTTGTATTTCTTGTCGACTCATTTCCTCTTCCAATACTTTTAATAGATTACGAACTTCTACGGAAGTACTACGAAAGTACTGCGGAACTCCTTCGGTAGTTGGTGGGTAGTTGGTGGGTAGTTGGTGGGTACTTGATGGGAGCTTGGTGGTTACTTGGTCTGAGCTTGGTCGGTAGAGTATTGCTTTGAAGTCGTCTGATTGTTCAAAATCAGGTGCTTGAAGGTTGTTTTCTTTTGCAATTCGCATGATGTCGGCCGTTCCGGTTCCTAATCGTTCTATATACCCTTTCAGGTACATGGGTTCCGCTAAAAGTGGATTGGCCGGAACCGAAGTATGCAAGGTTTTTAGTTTTTCGGTGGTCCAGCCCAATGGTAAAGCTCCTGGGTTTATTACTTCTAGGCGGTCACTGAATAACATGACTTGCACACTACCGTTGTTGGTATAATCTCTGTGGGCAATGGCATTTACAATGGCTTCCGCTATAATTTCTTTTGGGATTTCATATTTTCCGGGAATTTCAATGTTTACTTGACGTGTCCCAACTGAGTAGTCTAGTTTTGATAAAACGAAATCAACTGCTTGGTCCACCAGTTCGAAAACATCGCCTTTGAACACTTTGTATGACGGTATTGGTTTTTCGACTATAATACCGTGAAAATGCACACAACGTACTTCGGAATTGATGAAAAACCGTTGTGGTTCTTTACCGAAAAGCAACAGGGCCGCATTTGTTATGTGACCATCCTTCATTAAATTGAGATGCACTAAAATTTCCTCTACTGGTGCTGTTTCGGGTAATTTAAATCCTCTTCTAGCTTTTGCTATTTGCACAAACTCGCTCACTTTATTAGCGTCTATATCTTCTATAGTTGCTGATGGATAAAATGTAGCATCAAAAGGACCTACCCGAATGAGTTCTTTTTCTATTAAATAATTCACTAACGCGGCGTAAATGGATGCTTTTAATTCATCAATGGTAGTGAAACGTTTGCGGATAAGCACTTGTTGTGCTTTTTGGATGAATGTATTTTGTTTTTCATTTCGTTCTTGAGCACTATGACCGGTTAAAAAAATTAATCTGGTTTTGTGGTGAAGTGTGGCTTGGTCAAACTCGCGTTCTGTTGGAGAAATACCCTGAGCATCTTCAAAGCCGTATTGTGTGCCCAATAACCCTAAATAGACCGAGCATTGCTGTACTTCGTTTAGATACATAGTATCTGTTCGCTGATCGATAGCAGGCAAGCGTTCAAATAAAAATGGGTCAAAAAATCTACCCAATAACGGATCGGACAAAATGTATTCAAAAATCATTTGTCTTTCCTCCGCAAACTCTGTTTGCACGCTGCTTATGAATAGTTTGGTTTTTGGCATATACTTTTTTATTTAACTACTTCCCAAATTCCAATTCTTAAACTCTCTGGAATTTTTGAATCGACTAATTCTTGTGAAAGGAATACTAATTTTGTTTTGATACTATTTATTTTATCTAGTGTCTTTCCTTTTTTAGGTTTATAATCTTTATAAAATTTATCACAATTTACTTTATAATCAGTATGAGGATTTTTTATATCAATTACTTTTTCTGTTTTATCATCCTTAAAATCTAGCCAATGTTGATAGAAGTTTGATAATGTTTTAGTACTTATTGGTTTGGACTTATCTATAGCAATCGGAATTTCCATAAAAGAGTTTTTGAATTCATCTTTTTTACCACAAATAAGAAAATATGCCTTATCACCGCCATTTTCTAGAAAATAATGAAGTCTTAATAAATCATTAAATACTCTTTGCTTTTCTGTAGATTTTATTGTTGAACCATTATTTATATACTTAAATTCGAAAGCAATTTGTTCATTTTCATTTTTATAATATAAATCGATACTTCTTTTTTTGAGTAATGGATGATTGTATTCTAACTTTATATTATTCTTTTCACAAATTGATTTTTCGAGATACTCAGCAACAGGATACTTTATTGAGCTTTCGTTAATTACATAATCCCTACCAACAGCATTTAAATAGTTTAACCACCATATAACTGATGATGCTAAGTGAACTTGATTTATTTCCTTTTTCATTATAAAAGCTGATCTGTAAAGTTTACAAATGGAAGTTCATTAATATCTTTTACAATAACTCTAAGCCATGGGTTGTCCATATGAATTTCTACAAATTGATTATGCCCAGTTCTTTGAACATATTTACTTACCGCATTATTCATGTATTCAGTTGGATTGTCTTTGTTCATACCACCCCATAAAATTGCCAATTTATTAGGTTTTTGATTGGAACTAGTCCATTCGTGTTCAAAAATTTTCACGTCTTCCATTTTATATATTATTTAATTAATATTTATTTTTCCTCGCTAAACAAATTATCCTCCCCAAACAATTCAGGTTGGTTATAGGGTTCAAAAGGCTCATTCACTAAATTAGTTGCTTTTTTAACTTTTGTGGTAGTTTTTGTTTTTTTTGTAGATTTCTTTTTTTCTGACAAATCAATTTGACATTCTTCCCATATGTTTTTTAATTTTTCTAGATGAGCAGGCATGTCCCAACTTGGTCTTAAATTATCATAAGCTTCGAGAACTAATCGTTTAGTTCGATATTCTCCATATTTACGGTTATCTTTATCTCTTAACCCTCTAAATGTTTCACCCGGAAAATCATTGCCTAAAGCCTCTTGTGGATCTAGAATATACAATAAATCATCTCTTTCAAGACCATATAACAATGCAAAGTAAGCATCTAATTCTGCCTTTAGAAATGCTCTTCTATTCTCATCCCATTTAAATGGAGGTAATGGACAACCTTTATCTTTTTTCCATTCTATTTCGGGATAGGCTTCTGTCCATTCAGGTAAAATCCATTCATTTCCTCCAGTAATCTTTTTATTGATTTCCCACTGATCTGTGATTGAATTTTTTAATGTATTATCGCAGGTTTTCCATAGCTCATCTAAAAATCCTTTTAAATCCCATGATACATATATTAGTTCACTAACTCTTGAGATTATAAAGTTTATGTCATTAATTTTGAACGTTGATGGTGATAATGTTGAAAATTGATACACATATCCGTATGTCATATGCATCCCTGCTATTTTCTGCCTTGCTGTATAGTCATAAATTATGGAATTTGTTAAACTTAAAAACAATACCTTCATTTTTAAGTTTTGAGCAATTTCAACAATTGGTAAAGTATTACCAGAGCATGCTTTTGGTATTACTGAAAAAATAGATGTTCTTTCATTCGTATTATTAGTAATATCCCGAAATCCAATATTAATATTATTTGATGACTTAGAATTGTATTCATTTGAATCAACCCAATACCAAGGCTTTACTAGGTAATTAGATTTTTGATAAAGCTCTTCAGAAGGTGTTGGGGTTTGAGTACTTGTTCTACTTTCTACACCATCATAAGTGCCGAAACGATGATCATAATGCCAAATAAATTTGCTTTCATAAAGAGGTAATTTAATTGAATTCCCTTTTATAAATCGATTTCCTTTTAAAAGATATCCCTCTTTAATTAACTCATTTTCAGTTTTGAATAAATGAGAATCATTAGACATGTGAAAAAAAGTTTTAAAAGATACTCCCCAAGGATTTTGATTTAAACTTTCGTTAATTAAAATAGGAATTCTTGAATAAATTTCAGCGGTTAATTCTGCATCTTTTCGTGTTCTAAAAATTGGTGTAGTTTTCGTATTTGGATTAATATTTAAAAAATCTTTAGAGGATAATGAAAATATACGCTCTTTATCATTTAAATCATTAATGTCGTGCAAAAAGAAGCCAAAAGAAGATTTTCTTTTAGCGTTATTTTCTCCAATTGTCAACAAGCTAAATTTATAACTTCTATGCACATCAGGAAATAATCCTTTCTTGTTTTCAAAATCAAATAATGAAATCAATCTATTGTTATCAATCAAATTTGCAAAGAAAAACTTGTTTCCATCATCAGTTGCAATTCCTGTTGGAACTACAAAGCCAGAAGCCCCTTTTTGATTAATTCTACTGGCAAATAGTTCTGCAAAAGTAGCGTACATATTTACATCACCACGACCTGTTAAAGGAAATAAATTACTGCTTCTTAAAAATTTAGAAAAGCATTCAGCACTGTGCAAAGTATTTTCATATTCTTTAAATAATTCAGGATTTGAAAACTCTAATTTTGCTATTTGTTTTTTTCTTGAAGAAGCATTTGCCGCTTCAACAATTGTATTGTCTTTATTTTTAAAAAATTCTTTTTCTTGAAGTTTTACTCTTTCCCAAGGTGGATTCCCTAACATTACATCGAAACCCCCTTGTGCAAATACTTCTGGATATTCAAGTGGCCAATGAAAAAATTTATGTTGTATTGATAAACTATTTGCCAATGCTATCATTGGGCCATAAACATCGTTATGGTTATTTATATATTTATCAAGATGTTCTGTTAACGGAATATTAGATTTGTTTTTATCATTATAATTCGCAAAAAATGGAGCTACCCACATGTTACATGTTACCCATTCATAATACCATTTTTTTCCATTACCTCGTAAAGCTTCGTATTTGTTTTTAGCTTGTTCAACTTCTTTTAAAGAGTTTTGTTCAAGTTGTTCTATTTCGCTTACTTGATTACTAATTTCTACTAAATTGTTCTTTATATTTTCAACAAATTGTAAAGTAACTTGACTCGTTTTTAAATAGTCACTATTCGTTCTCTTTAACAACTGAGCTAATCTAGTATCTTCATTAGAAACAGCTATGTAAGCATCACTTGGTATTCCTTTTTTTAAAACATCTAAATTTGCAATACCTACCAAACTATTACCGTTTTTTATTTTGTGGTCTAAAAAACTAAGAGGCTTTCCGGTATTATATCCTTCTAACCATAATGCTAATTTGCATAATTCAACAGCTTCTGGGTTATAATCAACTCCATATAAACAATGTTGTATTACTTGTCTTATTGATTCTCTGTATTGTTCAGGTGTCGGTTCTCCATCTGTTTTCACCTTTGTAACATAATAAGCAATTGTCCTTGCAGCCGCCAAAAGCATATGACCACTTCCTACTGAGGGATCACAAACTTTAATACTTAGTAAAGCATTTAATTGCTTTTCTTTACTTTCTTTATTTTCTTCAATTTTTGATTCTATTATAGGAACTAATGTAGATTTAATTAATTCCCGCACTAAGTCAGAATTTGTATAGTATGAAGCAGATTCTTTTCTTGCATTACCATCTGCAAAAGAAAAACTTATATTATTGTTTTCAATCCCATTAAATTTTGGATGTAGAGCTAACAATCCTTCGTAAACTGAGCCTAATTCCTCTACATTTAAATCTGCATAATTAACTCTTGTCCTTTGTCCGTTATCATTTTTAAAGAAAGAAAACAGGTCAATTACTTTCATTAGTGATTCATTATCTAAAGAACAATCGTCTAATATCCCTAATGATCCTGGTTTAAATATCCCAAAACCTAAAGGCTGAATTCCTAATTTTTCACCATATATCTTTTCTTCAAAAAGTTTAAATGTTGAAAGCATAGAAAACCATAAGTCATATTTTGTCTTATCAATATAAAGTTGTTTGGATGCTAATTTTATTATTCGATTTAAACTGTAATAATTAGTATATATTTTTCTTTTTTTAGAAATTTCCTCACTAGTTTTATCAGGATAAATTAAATTTCTTTCTTCTATAACCATTAAAAATAATAGTCTATAGATTAATTTTAAAATAGAACCATAGTATTCTTTAGAACTAATTTTGCCTTCTTCAATAAGTGAAATTAGGCTGCTATTATCTCTACTTTTTATAAATCCATTTCCTAATTCAAGAATAGACAAATAAACAGAGTCACTTAATCTTTCTCTAATTCTAGAACCAGATGACAAAGCTTCCTGATGGTACCATTCTAAAATACTTTCTGCATTTTCTTCTTTTTTATTTGCAATTCTGGTACTGTGTAAGGTTCTGTAAAGTAAAGCAAACTCAACATACAGACCTTCCTCCATCATTTGCTCTAAATTGAATTCGATGTAACTCAATCGGCTTAATCGAGTCGCATCACGCAGCACTCTAAGCATCGCACCATTGGTTGTGAAGCCATATAAATGCTCCGTATTGTTGAGGTATTCCTGTATTAACGCATGGGGTGATAAACGAGCTCCACCGATGTCTGCTTTTTTGTCTAAGGATTGTTGAATACCTACAATATGAATCGGAAAACCATCTTTGTTGACCGCTCTGTGACTTACTGCATACGATTTGTCATTTACAATTTCCGCATTCGACTGACTTACATCATAACCAAAAATTTGTAATAATGGTACAATCCAGTATTTTCTAGTTTCGGTAGTTCCGGTATCGGTGTCCGCTAACGCTTCTCTTTTTTGTTTGAAGGCGTTCCAATGACTTATCGCTAAGCTCCAAGCTAAATTGATTTCGTCGCGAACAGAATCCCCTTGATTTAAATTAAAATCTTTTGCAGTTTGAAAGCGTGTATCTTCCTGGCGAATTTTTTCAAGAATTTCGCTGGTAAAAATATTTCCTTGTATGGATATGGCACTATAATTCATGACTTATAACGCTTTAGGTTGAGGTAACAATACATAAACACCCATGACATCCGGCGGTAAAACCGGTGTTGCTTTTTCATATCTTCTGCCACCAATTAATTCTTTGAATCGCCCATGAGCCTCCACTAATTTTTCAGCACGGTCGGCAGCTAAATCCATAAATTGCGGTTTCATTTGTTTGAAACGTTCCAGTTCATATGCGATATCATTTGTTTGTCTTTCAATGGAAAGGTTGCTTAACGGAATTGCTTCCATTAATAGTTTTTTTGTTTCTTTAAATTCTAACGTTTTAATTGAACCTTCCTCAGCGGAATAGCCCCACAAGTACATTTCTTCCGCTACCGATTCTCGTTTTGAATTGACTTCTTTGATTACATTCCGCACTCTAAACATTACTAAAGTCGTTTTTACTTTGACCTCGTTTGTTTGTATTTCGCACACTCTTGCCAAGCGACCATATTCCGGATTGGCTTCAAAAGCGATTGCTAAGAGAAATTGACATAATTGTTCTATAAACAAATGATTTCTTCCTATGTACGTGTACCCCTTTGGCGTTGGTGATTGAAAGCTAATTTTGACCAAGGTTTCACCGTTGAATATTCTTTTTATATGCGGAGGTAAGTTATTAGGTTGCAATTTAAAACCGTTGCTACCATCTGAACTGCAAGAACCACCCAGTAAATCAACTGCACCACGAACAAAGTTTTCTACTGTTTTTACATCACCAATAGCTTCATCAACTTCTTCTAAATCTTTTTTTATTAATTCCGGGTCTATTCCTTCATGTGCAAAAATGGAGCGTAAATTTTCACCTTTTCTTCGAGCTAGTTCCAATTCATTCGTAACCGATTCTTTTGTTTCTTTGAATAATTCTTGCTGAAAGCCCGTTTGTTCTTGGTATAAAATTCGTTTCGCCGCTTCTGACATTATTGATTTGCTGTTTTCACCAATTGGAATGGAAACACCTGTGGATTTTTTGATTTCATTGACCTTTTTAATCAATACTTCCAAAACGAACGTGTCCATCGGATTGTCTTCCCCATATAAAATATAAGTTTTGATGATCGGTGCTGTTTGGCCATATCGGTCCACACGGCCTTCACGTTGTTCAATTCGGTTTGGATTCCATGGCAAATCATAATGTAGTACTGCTGTGAAATATTCTTGAAGGTTGATACCCTCACTCAAACAATCTGTAGCCACAAGTACCCTTCGTTCTTTTTTGCCCATTATTTCTATTCGCTCTTTACGCTGTTCATCAGCTAACTCTGACGTAATGGCTTCGATGTGAATATTTTTTGGCAATTCCTTCCGCAATAAATCCGCTACATAATGAGCTGTTGCGATGTAGTGGCAAAATACAATAGGGTCGAAACCTTCTTTTATCCACTCTTTTATAATTTTGATGGCTGCTTTGGTTTTGTAATCCTCGGGGCTACCTTTTAGCATTACAGCTTGTTGCTGTAATTCTTTTAATTCAATAATTTCATTTTGCTTGTATTCGACTAAATCCATTAAATCTTGCCGATTAAAGTCGCCACTAAACTCATATTCTTCAAATAAGGTATTCTCAACCGATGGTTCGTTTATTTCTTCCAACTCGGACAATTTGTCTTTTCTACGTTCCAACATTTCCGCTGCCATCGCCGGACTGGACATTGCACCCTTTATTAAGGCAATTGCTGCCCACGAACGCAATAAACGGGTTTTATCATTATCATCTGCTACAGCAGAAATACCCCTAGCAAACTTTACTAAACCTTGATAAAACAATTGGTGTTCTAACGATAAACCATAGCCCACTTCTTTTGCATCTCGTTTCGGAAATAAGGTTTCTTCGTTTAGCCACCGGGTTATGTTTTCACGTTTGCGTTGAATAAAGTGTTTGGCTATTTTTTTTCTATCGGCTTGCTCCAGCTTTTCAAAATTAATTTTATTAAAGTCCTTTTTTAGTAAACCCAATAGAGAACGAAACTCATCGTCCTTGCCACTATGCGGTGTAGCTGTTAATAAAACTAAATGTTTATTTGTTTTTTCAGCCAGATCATGTAATAGATTATATCGTTGTTGTTGTGTTTTGGATTTTGAACCTTCCGGTAATGCACAGGTATGAGCTTCATCAACAATGATAAAGTCAGGACTGTCATTTATAAATGTTCCTCTTCGTTTATCTGCTTTGATGTAATCAATTGAAATTACTTGATAGGGTATGTGATGGAACACCGATTGATCATCAGGAATTTTTCGGTCTAATTGAGCCGCAGTGCTGGAACGAATTATTTCTGCGTCAATATCCAGTTTCCCTTTAATTTCTAGTTGCCATTGTTCGCAAAGATGCGGTGGGCAAATCACGGCAAAACGTTTTATTTCGCCACGTTCCATTAACTCTTTTAAAATGATAAGTGCTTCAATAGTTTTACCAATTCCCACATCATCTGCAATCAGTAATTTAACTACATCCTGCTTTAAAGCCATTACCAATGGAACTAACTGGTAGGAGCGAGGACGGAATGATAGTTTACCCATGCAACGGAATGGACCTGCTGCATTACGAAATGATAAACGGGAAGCATCAAAGAGTAATTTAGCTGATTCGAATGAACCAATTTCGTTGGGTTGAGGTTCAGGAAATTCAGCATATTGAATTTTTTCAGTTCCGGTAGCTAGAGGAATAAAAACGCCGGTTGTTTCTTCTTCAGAACCACCTAAGGGTCTAATGCTTAAAATTTCCTCATCATCAGAAGGCAAGACCATCCAATCGCGATTGCGGTATTTGATTAATGTACCCGGTTTATATGTTGCGTTTGAAATCATACTTTATTTTATTTTTCTAAAAATATCTTTTCTACGAATCACTAAATCCTCCAATGGTTCAGTGTAATACCATTCTATATAATCGTAACCTGCCTCTTTGAGTAATCCTCTTTTTTCTTTATCGTCTTCCTTTACTTTATTCAAATCATGAACGGAGCCATCACAGAAAATTACAACCGGGCCATTCTCAGTATTAAAAACAAAATCAGCACTAATATAAAATTCTTTCATATTGACTTGTGCTTTGTCCGGTAATATATAATTATTTTCATAAAGAAACCGAAGGAATTTTAGTTCGGTGTTACTATTTTTATCGTAATTTTCTAATAAAAATTGGTACTGTTGTTCGCGGTTATTGTTATTTTGAATCACCGTAAATTCACAATCCATTAATCTTTCTAATTGTTCCTTGATGCTATGACGGTCTAATACCTCATGGTGTATTTGGTTGTAATACGATAATAAATCTTCATAGGAAGCCTTTGGTAATTGTTTTCCTCTTGCTGATTCTTCTCGTGTTACTGGGTCAAAATGCATATAGCTATAACTTTCTTCAAATAACCGGCGTAGTGTTTGTGGTTCTTCAATTAGCTGTGATAATATTCCTAAACTACCTTCAGAAGCCTCATACAGTAAAATATTTGGTTTTTCAGGATTACCCATTACACTCACGCCAATTTCATTTTCTTCTACCTGAAATAGTTTTTCAATTCCCCTTTTCAAAGCAAAACTTAATGAAATTGTTTGTTCGGGTGTTACTTCCAGGTTTGCTAACGGTTGAATGTATAAGGTATCGGCAGTATCTCGAGCAAAAATCATAACCTCTCGAGCATTTTCTGCTACTTCCGGTTTTTCTAAATCTTTTTCTTTGATCCAGACACCATTGGTTTTGTTGATTTTGAATCCTTCTTCATTTGAACGACGCATTTTTCGGTTTAACTTAATAAGTTCTGTCGCCTGGTCGTAAATTAAGTTTAGCAGGTTTTGCCCATCTTTTGCAATAACCAAAGATTTAGTATGCTCCAAACCTTTCGTGTATCTAAAATATTCACTTACATCATATTTTGAACCCGTACGTTCTTCTTCAATACATGAAATTCTCTCCACCGGCATTCCTTCACTTTCTGATAATTCAATCAAGTTTGTTCGATATTCCACATTGTCACCACGTAATGGATTTTTAGTTATAGGGTCGACATTTGCCGTTGATGCATTGTCATCTAAATAGGCATATCCCGTATCTTTAGAAATTTTAATTTTCCGTTGAATGTTATCCGCATCTAATACAGCCATACGGTTAATTCTATATTTATTACCATTATGGTAGACAATATTTCCAGGGCCAAATTCTTTTAACGCAAGACTTCTTGGCCTTGAAACATATTCTCCTTCGCCTTTAAAACTATATCCAAGGAATGTTCGAATTGGAAGACGTGTGAAGTTATAGCCCGGTAAGAATCCTTCGGCTGCTAAATATCTGAAAACATAAAATTCTGAGTCGTTTGAAAAGGAACCCTTGCTGTCATTTTTGAGTAAAGAAATTTGTTTACGAGCTACTGCTTCCTGTCTTTTAGCTTCATTTTTTTCAGGGCTATCCGATTTAATTATATGATTGTCGATTACTAATTGGGCTTTGTCTCTTAAACTACATGCGTTGAGAAATAGTGCAATCCATCGAGAAAATGCGGCTTCAAAATTATAAGTAAACGAATTTATTTTATTGTCAATCCAACTATCGGAAAACCAATAGGATTTTTGCAAATCTTCTTCGATTGAAGCAATTACCTTTAGGAAACTTTGTTTATAGAACTCTTTATTTAACTCTACTGCATTTTTTATAGTGTCAAGGATTGTTTGTTTTACCTTGACTTTTCTTTCGATTGAAAGATCTAATATGTCCGCCACTGAAGTTTGTAAGTCACTTATTTCAAGATTCATCAACATGAAAGAATTGAAATGAGTGGATAATAATTCTTCATTTAATAAATCTATTCTTGGAGGAACAACCGTTCCGGAAACCATTGTTTCTGCTGCTTTAAAATAATTTTGATCATGAGGAGACATAGCTGAACAATAGGTAAAAACTACTGCAGTTTGGCCACTTCTGCCTGCACGACCACTTCGTTGAGCATAGTTTGCTGGGTTTGGTGGTACATTTCGCATGTGGACTATGTTCAAATTTGCAATGTCAATACCTAATTCCATTGTAGGCGAGCAGAAAAGTGTTGATATTTTCCCTTCTCGAAACTGTTCTTCTCTGGTAATTCTATCTTGAGTCCCTAACTGTCCTGTATGTTCTCTACCTATAATTTCTTTGTCATATTTAGAAAAGTCAACTTTGTACAACTTTTTAAAATAGCTATTTGGAATTAGCTTAATATCTCTGAACGTATTTAATCGCGTTTCGTCTGTTTGAACTGTCACTTCATCTCCGGCAGTCCAAATTATTTTATCCGTTCGCAATTGATATCCTTTTACAATGCCACCTAAGAATTCTTCTTTTATCAAGAAACTTGTTCTGGTTAACAAATCACATAAGGCCTCAATAAACTCTTTAAATTGCTCTTGATTTAAAGTTGCAACATTTGACTCCTCCATCTTACGTTTCAAGTATTTTCCAATACCCGAGCGTGAACCCATTGAAGCAAAGAATTTACCATGTACTCTTTGTTTTGGGACTGTACTAACTAAATGACTTGGGGTATCAATGTTTTCATTTCTATCCAATGACCATAACTTCTTTTCATCCAGTTTGTTTTTTAAGAAAGCTTCTGTTTCTTGTCTGTTTTTTAATAAACGATGATCGAGTGCATAGTTTGTTCGGAAAAAATTGAGTACTTGAAATAAAATTTCCTTTCTGGTGCTTGGATCGATAACATCAAAAAAGTACATGTCTTTAAACTTATCATCAAAATGAGCTAATTTTTCTAATTCTTTGTATTCAACTTTTAGTAAAGCTGTTTGTTCTAAATTAGGAATGGTATATCTCCAACCGCGTTTTAAGTCTTGGAAAATACGATATAAAATATAATCTTTAATTGCTCGGACGTTTTCTTCATCAGGAAAGTCCGGGTCAAGTGAAGGGTAAGTAGCAAATGATTCTTCTTTTAATTTAAGTTCTTCAAAAACCCGTTCGGCAATTTCATGGACATTCATGCCCTGTTGATTATTTTGCAATGCTTTATGCAGTCCAGCTCTTAATTTTATTGATGATAAATAATCATTGAAGTGACCTGCCTGCAGTGAAGCATCTTGCCTATTATCAGTGAAACTTAGTAGTTTTTGATTTTGTGTTTTCTCGTTTTGTTCAAATAAAGTATCTATCACCGAATAGGAAATCACAGTTGTTGCTGTACTTCGTCCTTCACTACCTAAACGTGTTAACTTTGTAAATTCACTAGTTTTACTATCTTCATAAATAACCCCAGCTGTTGGATCAATTCTTAATTTAGCAGCAATAAAATATCCTTTAGTAGGGTATTTTGGTTCTTGTGAATAGTTTCCAAAAGCATCAAAATAGATTGGAGAAGGCATCATCCATTCATAATAAGGCTGAAGACTCAATCCGTTATTGTTCAGCCATTCGTTAGGTACATAATTTACGGGGTTTTCATTCCAGTATTCTTCCCCATCATCTAAAACAATATATCCAAACCTGAAATCATCTTCGGAAACATTCCCTTTTAATTTTTTGAAGTCAGTATTTGTCAAATTTTTAAATTCTCTGTCAGGATTCACCGGATTTAATTTAGTACCGACTGTGTCTTTTTCAACACAGATGAACTCAACACCAGAATATCTACTAAATAAAATTGGGTATAAGATTTTTTCCTGACCACTTATATCTTTTACATATCTTCCTGATTCAATAGTGATAGTTCTTGTGTTTCGATGTTCCAATGTCACTGAAACAGTGCTTGTTTGCGAAATAAACTGATGAAATCTAAAAGGCAGAAAACTTTTTCTAGTATTGTTTAATCTATTTTCTTCATTTAGTTTTTCTGTCCATTTTAGAACGTTGATTACTGTTAATTCAATTTCTTCAGAAGTGAGAGAAGTTAATTCTTTAAGTATTTGAGTAATTTTAATTATTGATAGCGGCTTTCCGCGTTCCAAAACCCCATGATTGTCCTTTAGTGCTATATTGACTTCGAGCCAGTTGGTTATTGGGTGCTCAATATAGGCATCTTCCTTCCATTCCACATTTATACCTCTTTTGATTGATTCTGCTACTTCAAAAGCGGATGGATTTATACCGTTCGTACAAGTTTCCAAATACTCCCCAACAATCTGTTCTCCTGAATATTTTTTCCCAAAAATTTTAGCTGCAACTTTAGCCACTTCCCGTTTCTTATTGTCCGGACTGCCGTCTGAAGCCATCGTTGCAGATGTGCCAATACATATAATTTCATTTTTACAATTAGCTTGAATACGTCTGTTGAGGTAACTTACATCTGCACCTTGTCTTCCTCGATATGTGTGAAGCTCATCATAAACCAAAAATTGCAAGTTATCTGCAAGAGATTTTCTTAACCAACTTTCGGATTGGCGGGTCATGATTAGTTCCAACATCATGTAGTTGGTTAAAATGACATCAGGTTCATTTTTTCTTAAATTTTCTCGTGCTTCAGCAGATTCTTGTCCTGTGTACTTCCCAAAGGTAATTGGAAAGTCTTTACCAAAATTTTCAGCATATTTCTTAATCTCTTCTTCCTGAGAATTAATTAATGCATTCATTGGATACACTAAAATCGCTTTAACTCCTTTCTTTTTATCCGTTCCTAAATTAAAAAGATGATTAAAAACTGTTGCCAAAAATGTTAGCGATTTTCCAGATCCAGTACCTGAAGTTACTACAAAACCTTTGTTCTGGACACCAATTTTTATTGCTTCAATTTGGTGTTTATACAAAGTATATCCTCCAAATGTTTTCGGTAGATTTGAATTTATTAAATTTTGAGAAATAAGATCGTTTAAAGTTTCACCTTTTTGAAATGATGGATTGAATTGTATTAAAGGCTCAGGTATAAGACCATTACCGGAAATAATTTTATCTACTTCGACCTTTATTCTATCATCCGCAATGGAAAGAAATGAATTCAGATAATCTTTATAATTCTCAATAACTTTTGAATGAGTTTTGAAGGCGTCCATTTAATAAAATATTAGTTTAAGTGAATATAATATAGAATGTAAATCTAATTATTAATGTTAAAATAACCTATCTAAAATTTGAATGTGTTGAAAAATATATTTCAATAAAGTATTACAAATATGTCTTCTAAATTATTGTTCTGAAAGATAATTATATCTAATTATTCTCCTTTACGGATTTCCGTAAAATAAAAAAACCTATCCAAAAATTGAACAGGTTTACAGACAGGTATTTGAGTTTGGATTTAGCTAGACTTCTATTTTCACTCTTCGGTTAATTTTATTCAGGAAATCGATATATTCCTGCAGCTCGTAAAGGTGGACAAGATTTTTAGGGTTTTCCGGTAATTGAGCGAGTTGTACTAAGTCAATAGTTTTTTTGAAATTTTCTTCCCCAATGAGGTCCTGGATCATTATGTAAACAGCTTCTTCGATAGAGTCATTGTCGAAATGGTATTTGTAGTTTTTTAAATAGACTACTATTTTCATTTTCTTTTGAAAGGTGTTGAATTCTAAAGGTTTGAAGTAAAGTTCACTTGTTTTTAATTCAAAGTCTTGAAAGATGTATGGCTTGTCCATTCCTTGTTTGAAAGTCTCAATATTGCTATTTGGTTGAATGAATGCCTGAAAATCCCAATTACTCAATTTTGGTGCATTATTAATCATACCGTTTACTTTTGGAAATAGTTTTTTGTAGCCATGGGCCGTGATGATTAATTTTACTTTTTCGGATTTCGATTTTCTACCAACTAATATGAATCCGATTCTTTTTGAAACATAGCTGAGTTTCCGATTTAGTTGATTAAATACCTCATCGTGTTTCGTGTTGGTTGTAAATGCTTCTAGTATTTGCATTTCGTTGTTTTCGAACCATTTCCAAAATGATTTGATTTGTTTTAGCATTTGAGGTGTCATTTGTTTTTTCATAAGAGTAAATTTTAGCGTTTATCAATGGAATCTTTGTCGAAAGCGATGAGGTTAAACATTTGCCTCATCCGTGAGCGAACACGGTCGCCATAAAAAGCTTCGAGTTCTGAAGCTGATAAGTTGGTGGTTACGTGTGTCATAGTATTGTTATGGATAAAACTGTCGTAACGGGTGAGAATGATTTCTGCCATTACGTTACATTCGTTCCCGAAGTGTTTGATTTGTTTTTCGGTTCCAAGGTCATCGAAGCAAAAAGTATTTAACCGGATTTGTTTTGATTCCAACTTTTGGTAAGGGGTTAGAGCTTCATATCCTTTGGAAGCAAATTCAAAAGCAATGTCTCTGCAAGGCTTCATTTTGTATTCATATTCCTTGTGAAAAAAGTACCTGAGCAAAAACATCAATGATGTTTTGCCGCAACCCACCGGACCTGAAAGAATGATGCCTTTGTTTAAGTTGATACTCATTTCGGCAGCTGTTGCTTTATCGCGAATCGCGTAAATGATTAATTTTCTAATCACCGGTAGGTCATTTTTATAAATCTTGAATTGCTGGCCAAAATGATGCATGCCAATTGTTTCCAATACTTCGATACATTTGGCAAAATCGTAGATTTTCACGTTGTTTTTAATTTCGTATGCCTTATGAATTTCGTTATAGGGGTTCATCGTACTTTTTTTGGTTAGACGTTTTTAAGTTTCCGGGTACCGGTGTTGCAGCCGCTACTTGAACTGGAATAAAGCTTTGCAGGTTCATGATCCAATTTTTGGCCGAGGCTTGCCAGTTTTTCATTTTGGATTTTCCACCAACTAACCAACCGTTGCTTTGGAAATGGTTAAAGAAACGTTCCGCTTCGTTTTCCTCGGTACCCAGGGAAACGAAAAACAATTTCACGTCGGAGAGTTTCGGTGGAATGATTTCGAAGCTTTCTTTTTTTTCGCGGAACTTTTTTTTCTTTTCTTCCGGATTAGCAATTAAATGAACTTCTTCATTTTCAGTTTTTATTTTTTTTTCGAGCGAGTGCCCGTTTGCACTGTTTGAAAAGTTTGTATTGTTTATATTGTTTATAGAAGGTACTAGTGCTTGTCTAGGAGTTGGCAAGGTACTTGTCTGGTACTTGTTCACTACTTGTTCAATAGGATGTTCAATAGGTTGCCTACTTTTTGTACTTCTTTGTTCTTTTTTTGTTTGTGGTAACGTGTTGTCTTCTAATTCAATAACCCATATCAGACTTCCTTTGAATGGATTGTGTGAAGGCTCGTAATTGATGTACCCTTTTTGGTGCAATTCATTCACACATTTGTGGTAGGTTGCTTTAGAAAATATTTTACTAATACGCATTACTTCATTTCGAGTGATACTTATTGGGTTTTGAAAACGGTTGAGGTTCCAGGATTGAAAAAGGGCCATGTAGAGACTGACGTGGGTTGGATTTAGGTCGGTGTCGTAGACAATTTTGTTAAAGAAAGCGGAGAGGTGTTTGATGTAGTTCATTTGGAAGTATTAAGATGGGAGTATTAAGTATTAAGACTGATTGCTTGAACTTTGTTCAAGAATTGGCCTGCTTTGCAGGAGATACCTCGGCGGGCTCGGTATGACAAAGTGTTTTTTCTCGGTATGACACAGTGGTGGGGTTATTTGAAGAGGGTTAGGTTGGCGGCTCTTTTGTTTCGGTTCATGAGTTTTTCGATGTCTTCGTTATCGTAGTAGATCGTCCCTCCTACTTTTGAGAAAGTGAGGCTTCCATTAATTCGCAGGTTTTGAAGTGTTCCGGGAGAAATGTTTAGGAGTTCGCGGACTTCATTGGATTTAAGCCACTTTTGTTTCTTTTGTGGTGATGCGTTGATAATACCGGTAATTTCTTTTAAAAGTTCGTGACGGAATTCGTTTAGGTCGTCTTTGGTGATTACTTCGATTGCCATGGTAATTGATTTAAAAATTTGTTTGGCAAAGAGAAAACATAAACAAATACTAAAACAGTTCAGGGGGTTGTACAACCCCCTTCAAAGTGCCGTTAATAGTAGTAATTTTTAAATAAAGTTTTTTTAAATTCATTTATTTTGATTGCAATCGGGGTGATTTATCTAAATTTATGAACGAATGATGATTTGAAGGAAACTTCAAGAAAACATATAGCGAAAGTTGTTTAGAGCAGTAGAAAACCGGCAAAGATTCTTTAACAGCTCATCAATATATTGTTCACCTACGCTATACGTGGGCTTGGTTTATCGTGTGCTGTGGGTGCTTGGCGGTACCTTTGATGCTGATGATTGATGTCCCACGTAGCTTGTTTTAGCAAATATGTATCTAACTATATAGACTCCTGAAAGAGTTAGAACAAAAATTACCCCGTGCAGCATTGCAGGCTTTTCTTGTCTACAACATTCAGACGGTCGAAGAACTACTTGCTCTTGATGATGAGGTAATAGTTGAAATGCCCGGCATTGGATGGCATTTATTGAGAGAAATTCTACTTCTTCGTAAGGTTCAATAATTCGATGATTTTTTCCTTGATGGTGTTTTTTGTCGATGATTCTACATTGTAGAATTTAGAGCTCAAACTATCTACCGAAATTGAATCCGTTCCATTGGTTTTAAAATTGTCTGCAATCATTCGGAACACCTCTCTTTGATTACTGTGTTTGATGATTCCTGTCTGCATGAGTATATTGACAAAATAGCCTAATTGAGCCACTGATAAACCGATTAAGATTTTGTTATTTGGTTGCTGGGTTTTAATTAGACCACGTTGCGGATCATCCAGGTTCCTTTTGCGGTTGATGAATTCAATTTCTTCTTCAATCCAATTACAGATTTGGACTTTTATTTCCGGAAGTTTATCGATGAACGATTTTTTTATTTTGCTTCGGTGTTGGTTGAATTTTTTAAGTTCCTTGTACAGCAGTTCTAATCGTTCCACCTCCGACTCGCAACTATTTAATTCCTCTTGAATCAAATTGGTTTTATAATCAAAAAAACTGAATGAATTGATATTCAAATCAAGGAGCCAATTGCATATATCTGAATCATCCACATAATTATGATTTTCAATCAGTAATTGTGAAAGTTCGAAAACATATTCTGTAGCATAGTTGAATTGATAATAAGTGATTTGATTTTGAATATTGATGGTTGACAAAAGCAAAATTGGTTCAAATAAAATTTTAAGCAGTTCCTGATTCATTTCTTTTGCCAGCAATGAATCTCTCACAAAATCCAATTTAGGTTTTATCGCATACTCATTCATTAGTACCGTTCGTTGAGGTACCATAATGTTTACATTTAAAAATTCATTGTATTCCTTTTCAGTAAACAGCAGTAATTTTTCCAAATTGAAATAAATACTTTTCAAACAATCAGATTTGTCATATTGATTTGAAAATTGATACAATTCATTATTACTTTCCGGATTAATTTGTTTGATCAAGTTATTCAATTGCGTTTCCATTGCCAATTGGTTCTTGTGAATGTAATGTTCAATTTTAATTTTTGATTTGAAATTGAACACTTTTTCTTTAATAGCCAGTTTTATGTTTTGGTTTTCTTCCTTCAGCACTTGATAGCAATACAAAAAGAATCGTTCTTTTGGATTGAGTTCACTTATTGAACATTTTTCATACACATAAAATATGTTTTCGTTTTGTGGGTCACCCGCAAACAAAATTGTTTCACCGGTAAATTCGATAAGATTTTTTAATCTTGGAATATAGTTTTCAAATTCATTGAATTGAAAAAGTGTCTTTAGCTCCAAACTTTGTATTTCCGGATGAAAAGAATGTTTTGGCTTACTTATTTTAATTGTTTCATTACCTTCACGTTTGATGATGGTAACCTTGTAAATACGATATGAATCATCTTCTTTCTTAACCAATTCGTTAAGAATAACTTTATTTGAAACAGTAGTATTTGATTTTACTTGACGCAATAAAACGTCATAGCTTTCAAGTAAATAAGCGATTTTCATAGTAGGCAATAAAAATTCCGGCGTTAATAAAACACTTTTTTAATACTTGAATTAAACTTGTTTTTTGGTAAACCGTTGTTTTAATATGATTCAGGGCAAAATGATATTAAAAGTTTCGCAATTTAATAAATTTTTAATAGTTGTTTAACTTTATATATAAGATTTTCCCTATTTATTGCTTGTAGTTTTCAATTCATTATTTATCAGTCTATTAGAAAACTTCTCTTTCAACATTTTCATATCCTCACTCACTTTTTTATCCAATACTTTAGCATAATGCTGGGTTGTTCTGAGGTTTTTATGCCCAAGCATTTTACTTACCGATTCAATAGGCACGCCGTTTGTAAGCGTTACAGTAGTTGCAAAAGTGTGACGGGCGATGTGGAATGTTAATTCTTTGTTGATTTTGCAAACACCGGCAATCTCTTTTAAATAGGCATTCATTTTTTGATTGGAAAGAATGGGTAAAAGTCTATTCTGGTTTAATGCTTGTGGATGGTTTTCGTATTTGTCGATTATCATTTGTGTTACCGGAAGGATTGGAATTTTGGAGGCACTTTCCGTTTTTTGACGGTGGGTGAATATCCATTTTTCTCCATCAATTCCAATGCTTATATGGGATTTGGTTAAGTTTTTCACATCAATATAGGCTAAGCCTGTAAAGCAGCTAAAAAGAAATATGTCTCGCACTAATGATAGTCGGTCGGTTCCAAAATCTTTGTTGATTATTCCTTGGAGTTCTTCTTCTGAGAGGTAAACACGATCCACTTCTTTAACTTTGGATTTGTAGTTGCTAAATGGGTTTTTGTCCAACCAGTTATTGGCTAAACAAATCTTAATTATTTTGTTAAAATTCTTGATGTATTTGACCGCTGTATTGTTTGCACAATTGCGTACTGTTCGCAGATAGAATTCGTAGTCCGTTATAAAAGCATGATCTATTTTAAGTATGTCAATATCCTCAAGGTTGTGTTTCCATATTAAAAAATCTTTCGTGTGCTTCAGGGATGTTTCATACCGTTCCAATGTTCCGGAAGCATACTCCTTCCCTATTAATGCTTTGATTTTGTTGTTGTGGTCTTGGAAAATGGGGATAAGGGTGCGGGTGCGTTCTTTGGTCCCTTGAATTTTATTTTTAAATTCTTCAATCGTCACATTTAAACCATCTTTTAAAAGTTCAAATTGTATTTCATTAATCCGGTTTCTTGTAAAATCAAGCAAACTATTAATTGAACGAGCTTCCTCTGAATTACCCTTCATTTTACTTAATTCAGACGACCATTTGGATGGGTCAACAAATTTCTTTGTACTGTATTCAAATCTTTGTCCATCGACTGTTAGTCTAACATAAATTGGAAATAGCCCAAGTGAATTGGCTTTTGTTGATTTAGCATAAAAATGCAGTGTGGTTTTTACATTCATTTTGGTAACCTTTAAATTATACATTAATTTACAATAAGGTTTGTCACCAAACAAGATGTTCAATAAATGGTTCTTATATACTAAGGGGTTTACACCCCCATAGAACCTGCTTTTTTCAAGTTCTATTCACCATTTAGCGAGACCCAGATTTTTGAATTTTTTAGGGTCTCGATTTTGCCCCTTGAAATTTGATAAAGAATGTATTTCTTTGAAGTTTTAGAAAACAAAAAACCTCGAAATTCCTAAGATTTTCGAGGTTTTGTAGAGATTTGAAATTTACTCAGCGGAGAAAGAGGGATTTGTATTTTCAGTAAAAAAGCCAATAAAATATAGACTTTTAAGGACTATAAATTTTAGTGACACCTCAACTGACACCTCTTTATATGGTTTCAAATGTATCAAATTCAATGATACACAAATTTAAACAAAGTATATTGAATATCATAATATTAAGTTCAATATTTAGTACTGTTTACTCGAACTTTATCCTATAATCAATGGCTCTACTTGTTCATATTTTAAGCTAGTGTACTGGCAGAACTCTTCTATGCTCACAAACTCATTTTCGAGCTTACTGAGGTCTTTTCTAATCTTTTGCAACAATCTAATGCTTTGACGGTAGGATTTGCCTGTAATGCGTTGTATGTCCTTTGGATAGATACATATTCGTTTTGGTTCTGTTCTCATACATTATCCTTGGTTATGACTTGGCTTTGAGTAGTCTTTGGGTTGGACTTGATTTCTCTTTTCAAAATTTAAAGTTACTGAAAAATATAATTCCATTTAGGAGTGCAATTTACTTCAATTTTGGTGCCGTTTTAAGTGTCATTTGTGTTGATATATGACATTTATACCTTTGATTGTCATATGGTATAGCTACGTAGTATGAATTTTTAGTTTAAGTGTAATATTTGCCTTGAAATCAATCGAAAGGGTTGCAACCGAATGTGGATTGAGGGAGTGTGAAAATGATTTTTGAACTTAAATTTTTGACATTATGGCTAGACAGAAAGGCATAATTAAATTAAAAGGTACTATCGGGGATATTACCTTTTACAAAACCCAAGATGGTCACTTAGCGAGAGAAAAAGGCGGTATTGAAGCTAGTAGAATCGCGAGTGATCCTGCGTTTCAGAGAACGCGTGAGAATGGGGCTGAGTTTGGACGTGCCGGTGCAGCCGGTAAGATTTTGAGAACCTCTTTAAGAGCTTTGCTTATGAATTCGGCGGATACCCGAATGGTGAGTCGTTTGACTCAAAGAATGGTTAAAGTAATTCAGGCGGATGCTGTGAATGAAAGAGGTTTGCGTAATGTGATTGATGGTGAAGCGGAATTGCTTACCGGATTTGAGTTTAACATTCGTGGGAAACTTGGAACGAGTTTGTTTGCACCCTATGTTGGGAACATTGACCGAGTAGCGGGAGAGATTTCGGTTGATTTGGCTCCGTTTGTGCCAGCGAGCATGATTTCGGCACCGAGTGGAACGACTCATTTTAAAATCATCTCTGCCGGGTCGGAAGTTGATTTTGAAGCGGAAACGTTTGTGGTTAGTAACTCTGAATCAGCCATTTTGCCATGGAATGCTGTTCCCACCGTTGCGATTAACCTCGTGAATGCTGTGACGCCAAACAGTACCAAACCTTTGTTTTTGGCATTAGGTTTAGAGTTTTACCAAGAAGTGAATGGTCAAATGTATCCATTGAAAGATGGATCTTTCAACCCACTTGCGTTGGTATTGGTTAGCGGTCTGTAATCTCCTTTCGTAATGCTTAAAAAGTAAGCGAATGGTATTAGTACTGACCAGAAATTATTTCCCTAAAGGAACGAACGGGAAGCTCACATGTGAGGGTCAATTGGTGTGCCATACAATTGAATTACCTTGGAAGAATAATGCGAAGCGAGTTTCCTGTATTCCTGAAGGGGAATATTTTATTGAGAAGCGATACAGTCAGAAGTTTCAATGGCATTTGCATGTACTGGATGTACCCAACAGAAGTTTTATTTTGTTTCATCCTGCGAACAATGCCCAAAGAGAACTAAATGGATGTATTGCACCGGTAACGAAGTTATCGGGTCCAGGATTAGGATTACTTTCCCGAAAAGCTTTTACCAAACTAAAAGATCAAGTTTATAAAGCTTTAGCTGCAGGTGAATCCGTTTTATTAATTGTACAATCAACTTGAGATAATCAAGTTTTAAAAGTTGAAGCTATGAATATAGTTACGCGAGCGAAAGCTCCCACCCCTAAGTTTTTTAAGATTTTGCGTTCCATTGGGTTAGCCCTTTTAGGCATTAGCGGAACGGTTATGGCTGCACCGGTTGCTTTACCTGCCGCTGTGGTAACAGCCGCAGGATATATTGCCGTAGCCGGAGGAGTTATGTCTGCAGTAAGCCAGATTACTGTGGAGGATTCTGCCAAAAAAGAAGTAGCGGATGAGCACCCGCCCACCGAAGATGAACCGGATGGCTAGTTTTGATAACACCTTATCGTTAAAGATAGGAACTGCCGGAGGAACCCTATTGAGTATGGTACCTAATATTGCCTCTGTTGATATCTTTCGAACCATTGTTTTAGCGATCATTGGTGCAATTGTTAGTTTTTTTGTAACCTTGCTACTCAAATGGATGACAAAATCTAAAGAAAAATGAATCTTCTGTTTTAGTTGAGATACTGAAACAAGTTCAGTATAAATTCGGTTTTGACTGGTAACCTTTACCGAATTATTAGAAAGCCAAGTCGTAATTAGACCTGGCTTTTTTTATGTTTAACGGTCAAGTATAAGAGCAGTAGCGGATTTCAAAGCGATTACCTGTCCGCCACCACCAAAGTTTATTAAATGCACAGAACTTAATTTTACCACTTCACCCGCTATTGCTTTTATACAATGTTGTATGCCCGTGCTTTCTTTTCGTCCGTGCGTTTGGGCAACCATACTCTTTGGCAAGTTTTGGCTTGCGGGAAGGCTTTTTGAGCGACTTGCCAATGTGTATGGATGCGAAGGGTTGGCTTGTGTCATAATGCTGCTTTAATTAAAAGTCCAACAATAGCTGCGATTAGAATTATTATAGGCTCCTGAATCTTCTTGAATTTTAACAGTATCAATACGGTAATAACCGCAAAAGCAACGGATGTCATGTCTGTAAACTGTCTCATTCCAAGTACGCAGACTGCACCTGCAATTGCACCGATTGCTGCCGCTGTTACACCATCAACAAATGCTTTAATAGCAGGATTTTTTCCATACTTTTTGAAATAAGGAGCGGGAATGACCGTGAAAAGATAGCAGGGTAAGAATGTCGCAAGTGCTGCAACACAAGCACCGGGAAATCCACCAACCAAATAGCCAATGAACCCAACCGTAATAACAACTGGTCCGGGCGTTATCATGGCTACAGCTACAGCGTCCAAAAATTGTTGTTCCGTCAGCCATTGATGTTCATTTACTACTCCGCCATATAAAAATGGAACTATTGCCAGTCCACTGCCGAAAACAAATGCTCCTGCCTTTGAGAAAAACCAAAACAGTTGTGCCAATTTTCCAGTTGTTGAAATACCTGTAATTTGCAGGAGAGTCAGCGAAACAGGAAAAAGGGAGTTTACTGATTTTAAAAATTTCGGTGGTGCTTTAACAAACCACACCAAAACACCAGCAGCCACAACGAGAGAAATAATTTCGGTTTCAGTAATAAATGTAGTTACCGCAAGCAAAATAAATATTCCCCAAAGCAGATAATCCTTACCTATGGTTTTCTTTGTCAGTTTGTAACTGCTGATGGCAATTATTCCGATTACCGCTGCACCAACGCCATAAAATACGGCTTGCATCCAGGGCAGTCCGCCAAATTTTACATAAGAAAAGCCGATAGCAAGCACCATTAAAAAAGACGGAATGATAAATGTAACTCCTACAATGGTTGCCCCAATAATGCGGTAGTGAACATAACCCATATAAATGGCAAGTTGGGCTGCAAGTGGTCCCGGTGCCAGTTGAGCCAAAGCAAGACCTTCTTTATATTCGTCTTCTGTTACCCATTTTCTTTTTTCCACAAGGTCGCGGTGCATATAGCCAACCAGTGCAACAGGGCCACCAAAACCGATTGTTCCGAGTTTCAGAAAATAAAGGGTTAAATCCTTCAGTGAATATGGTATTTTATTTTCGGTCATAACTGCATGGGTTGCTCCTAATACTATCTCGGCTCATTTCAAAACTTTTCTTTTCTTCCTGTGATAATTCGTTCAGAATATTTTTATAATTTCTGTTCAATGTATTTAATTCCTGCTGTAAGCTATCAATAATTGGCCGGTGCTTATCTATTATACTGTTCCATGAAGAATCAATTTTACTTTCAAGCAGTTCGATTTCCTGCGACTTATTCTTAATTTCAGAATCGTTGCTTAATTCTTCATTTATTTGGTTGATGTTTTCCTTCAACAATGAAATTTTTGTGTCTCTTTTTATTTGTAAATTTTCTATCGCCTTTTCATATTCAGGAGTAGATATGTGTCCATATTGTGCACTATGTTTGTCCGTCTTTTTCCTGTACTCTTCGCCAAACTTTATCAATGCCTCTGCTATTTCCTGATTCAACAATTCAATCCTGTTCTGAAATGGAGCAGATAATAAATTCAATTCCTGTAACAGATTTTCCTTTTCTAAAACAAGCGGTGCAATTTGACTAATCGAATCATCCTGCATCATTTGTTCTTCCTGATGATATGCACATTTTGTTTTTGCATAATCATTGAGCCAATTTTCTGTTTTATTTCCGCAACTGTTCAGCATTACCGAAAGAGCAACAACCAAAAAAGCGGATATTCTACGTAAAAAAATCATTATCTATTTAGTCGAGGTATTAATTTTCAAATCGTCAAAATAAGTTACCGCATCTGCTTTTGTCCAAAATCCAATGTTTCCGGCGTTTTTAAATGTATCGTCTGTTGTTTCGATTAGTTTGATACCATTTAGCGAACAGGTAATTTTATTCCCTTTCATTTCAATGGTCATCGTAAACCATTCTCCTGATTTTATATCGCTGTCAACGCTTTGTAGTTGTTTGCGGCTACCGTTAACAACACAGTAAAAACGCAAATTGTTTTCAAGCGGATTGTATCGTGCTATGTAATAATTGTTTTTATCAATGTACCGCCAAACCAAACCGCCTCCCAGGTCTTCTTCACCCGAAATGGCTTTTATTCTAACTGATGCAGTAAAATCCTGACAACTAATTTTATCAAGTACCAAAAGATTGTAGCAACTGCCCGAATTGATTGATTGTTGAGCCACTACATTGTTGCCATTTTCATTTACAATGTTCCATTTGATGCTTTTGGCTTTATTGGTAGCGTCCGCAACAAAACCGGAAGGTAATTTGCCAACTGTTTCATTTTCAAAATTAATAATAGTGTCATTTCCTGTTTGGATATAAGAAACTTCAGTCACAACCTGACTGTTTTTAGATGATACATTGCTGCACGAAGCAAGTCCCATCAAGACTGCGATTGTAATTACCAATGTTTTCATTTTAATCGTTTTTGAATTTATTTTCTAAGAGTTTTTCTTTAAATTCCGACTTAAAGGTATAAGCGAAAATCAACATAACTGCCCTTGTATCTACTTTCCGATAGTGTGTATATTCAAAATTGCTACCGGAAACAGTGGATTCACTGCGTTGTGTATCAAATATATCGGTTGCTGTCAAAGCCAAACGCCCTTGTCCTTTTAATATTTTTTGCTGAAACCCCAAATCAATAAAATAAACTTCCTTTATAATGCCTTGTGGAATGACAATGGGCGATGTATAATTAGCGGTGATTTGAAACCTGCCGTTTTTCCAAACATCAAAATTGTTGATGAATTTAGCGTATCCTGACAACAAATTTTCCGGGGTATTTTGCAATTTGGCACTTGGTTCAATTCTTTGTTCGTATATTGATGCATCAAGATTTATTTTCCAAAAATTAAACGGGTTATAAGTAAAAAAAGCTTCTACCCCATAAGTGGAAGAATTGCCAAAATTTTCAGGCCTTGTGGTGCTGACCCCGCTACTGTCGATAGTGGTATAAGGGAAAATACTGTTGCTCGTCAGGCGGTAAAACAAGGAAGTCGTAAGGCTTGCCTTTTTAAAGGTTTGATTCTGTGTTAATTCAAATGAGTGTGAAATTTCAGGCTGAATATCGGGATTGCCCGACCAAACGTTCAACGAATCGGTAATATCAATAAAGGGACTGTAATCGCCGATAGAGGGTCTGTTTATTCGTTTGCTGTAAGCAAGTTTGAACGAATTTCTTTTGGGTGTGTAATAAATAAACGATGCCGACGGATAAAGTTGAAAATAGTTATTAGAAAAATTGTACGATGACTGAACATTATCGCCTGTGTTCCAAACCTGTTCGGGCCTGATGCCGAATTGATATTTTAATTTCGGCTCTTGTTGTGTGCCTGTCCAACCTGTGTATTGCAGATAAAGAGCATGAATTTGTTCGTCGAATTTAAAAATGTCGGTGTGAGATAAATCGGTTGTAAAATTGCCGTTTTGTTGGTTGGAACGAAGATAATCATCATTTATAAATCTAAGCGTGGTTTTATAACCTGTTTCAATTAATCCTGTTTCTTTTACCGGATGTGCATAATTTACCGTGAAATTTGTTAGGTTGGCATCTTCGTAAAAATGTGTTCTTTGCATAAAAGGGTTGCCAATTTCCGTGTTTTGCTCCGTTAAACTCTGTGTTGAAATATCAGTGTTTTCTCTGTTGTATTCAATAGCAGAACTTGCATCAATGGTAAGTACCCTGTTTTGATTGAAATTTCTTGTATAATTAAACAAGAGTTCGCCTGTGTGGAAACGTCTGATTTCATTAGAGTATCGGCTGTTACGGCTTGTAAAGTCATGCAATGATGTTTCTGTGGTGCTAACAATGGTTTCATAATTATCTTGTCCTTCAAAAAGCCAGATACCTTCCAATCTAAAACTGTTTTTTGAATTTGGGGTATAGCCCACATTGAAACGTGCCGTTTGGGTTTGTATGGTACGTTCATCTTCCCGTGGCTGTGATAGATAATATTTATCGTCAGAATCGTATTGAACACGCTGTTTGTTTACTGTTCGTGTTCTGGTAGTAAACCAATTGTCGTAAGCCAGACCTAAATTCCATTTTGGTGTATTATGGTTAATAAGGAAAGAGCCGTTTAAGCGATAACGTGCTCCAAAACCGCCACCCAAAGCTGCCGCACCGTTTGTACCTAGGTTTGTATTATTTTTAAGAACAATGTTTATAATTCCGCTTTCGGCATCGGCATCGTATTTTGCAGAAGGATTTGTAAGAATTTCGATACGCTCGATGGTGCTTGCCGGGATTTGTTCCAAATTTGTTACTCTGTCCACTCCACCAATACCCGAAACCCTGCCGTTTATCATTATCAAGGGGGTTTTTCCACGCATAGTTAAATTTCCTTCCATATCAACCTGAACCCCAGGCATATTTTTCATTAAGTCGGCTGCCGTACCGCCAATTTGTGTCAAATTTTCCGATGCGTTCACCACAATTCCTTCATCGGTTTTCTGAATTAGGTTGCGAAAAGCAGTAATCTCAACAGAGTTCAATGCGATTGCATCCTGTTCCATTATTATTGTTCCTAATTCTATATTTTTATTTGCATCGTCAAGTAATACAGTTTGTTGAAGATTTACGAATCCGATAAACCGAAACTGAATAAAATATTTACCAAGGGGGACATTGGTCAAAACAAAACTGCCCGTATTGTCTGTAACCGTACCATTGACAATGGTACTTGAATCGTTAACGGAAGTAAGAAAAACATTGACAAATTCAACAATATTGTTTTCGCTGTCTAATACTTTGCCTGATATGCTTCCTGATTTTTGCCCAAAAGCCAATACCTGTATTAACAGCATTAGTATAAATAACCCGCATCTCATAAACCAACAATTATTTCGTATTTGCCACCCACAAACGTTTTGGGTTTTTCCCAACCGGAATAGTCGCAACCACTTTCCAATTTGCAACATCAATAATACTTGCATCATTTGATGAAGTGTTGCTAACCACAGCAAATTTACCATCAGATGTAAATTCAATCCAATTCGGGTTTTTCCCGGCTGTAATATTTTTCAGGATTTTATCCGATGCTACATCAATAGCCGTTACATCATTGGTAAACTGGCTTGTAAGGTAAACAGTTTTGCCATCAGGTGCAACGCAAAGTCCGTGGGCAGCTTTCCCTTCGTTATCAAATTTATCAGATTGAGGTAAAAGCACTTGTGATATAATTTTGTTTTGTGCTACATCAATTTTAACCAAACCGTGAAACCAGCGAATGGTTAGGTAAATAAATTTTCCGTCAGGTGTTGCTGTCATTACTCTTGGAAAACCGAAAGTGGGAATTTCCGCTACGACTTTCATACTGTCCAGATGAACTTTAACAATTTTATTGTCCCCTTCGGATGTAACCCATACAGTTTTTCCGTCAGGCATTGGCAACACAATGTGAGGGTTTTTGCCAACGGGAATTGAATTTACAAGTTTCCAATCTGAGGTTGAAATCACATCTACTTTATGTTCTCCGTTTATTGCTGTTAATACATACTTGCCGTCAATACTAAAACTTAACTGGTGGGGTGTCTTACCAACGGGAATGGTCTGTTTAACTTTGTTGTCTGATGCACTAATGATAGAAACTGCATTATCGCCTTCATTGCTCACTGCAATCCAGTTTCCGTCAGGAGATACAGCCACTCCGTGCGGCTTGCTCCCGGTGATGACATCTGTATTTTTTTGATTTTTCTGAATGTCAATAACGGAAATAAAGTCGCTGCCATAGTTGGTAATGTACGCTTTTGGCGTTTGGGAAAAAAGCACTGTGCTAATTAGTGCTATTGCTGTTGTTAAAATTATTTTGCTGTTCATTTTCTAATAGTTTTAAATGATTTACCTTACAAAGGAAACCATTGAATCTGTAGAAAAATGGGAAACGGAACTGTTTATTGAAAATTCACTTCGAAAATATGCAGGGCTTCATCACTTCGGTAACAAAGTTCCCAGCCACTGGTATCTGCAATTTTTTTTGCTATGGACAATCCAAGACCCCACGAATCAGGATTTCCCGATTGCTTATAAAAACGGTTAAACAATTTTTCTTTATCCAACATTGCCCCTTCTCCCGCTTTTTTATGGACTGAATTGGAAATAGCAAGTTGTTTTTCGCCTACATAAATGGTTAGTATGCCATTTTCTGTATTATGCAAAAAAGCATTTTTAAGCAGGTTCTGAATAAGAATTTCCGTGAGCATGATATTGCCCTGTACAGTCAATTGGGCTTCTGTTTCAATCGTTACTGAAATATGAAGTGTTGATTTCTGTTCTTCATAATATTCCATTGATTGCCGTATAATCTGATTTACATCAACCTGGTCAGTTAACAGGAACTGTCGATTTTCAATTTTCGAAAGTAAAAGAAGGGTCTTATTTAGTTTTTTTAAACGTTGGGTGGAGCTAATAAGTCCTTCTACAATCTCTGCCTGCTCTTGTGTTAACTCTACCCGCCCTATAAGGGCTTCCAGTCGTGACTGTATAACAGCAAGTGGTGTTTGCATTTCATGTGAGGCATTTTCAATAAATTGTTTTTGACTGGTAAATACTTCCATGTTTTTCAAAACCAATTCATTGATGGACTCATTTAGCATCTGAAATTCTTCAATCTGAGATGATGATAACTCTGGAAGCCGCTGCTTGTCGAGTCGAAAACCCCGAAGTTTTTCCAACATGTCATAGAATGGTTTCCATATTTTCCGTGAAATTATACGTTGCGATAAATAAAAGGAGAGCGATAGTCCGGTAAGCAATATTCCAAGAAAAAAGGCAATTGTGCCTATCATTTCATCGGCTTCAAGATGCGGTGCTAAAATCTCCAATTTGTAATATTGGTTATGGATTTCCACAAACGTGGTCAATTTTCTGTATTCATCCAGTTCATCATCTACAGGTTCATAAATTAGCGTATCTGTATTGTTTTCTTTGCTTTTTTGGAAAGTTGCCGCATCTATGGCATAAAAAGTAAAATCGTCCAATGGGTTATCTCCTTGGAATGGAGCTTCAGGATTGGCTTCGAGGTAAGCAAGCAGGTTAATTTTTCTATTATGCAACACTTCGTCCACATTCCGAA